>ENA-OPWR01000051-OPWR01000051.1-human-gut-metagenome-genome-assembly--contig:-NODE-51-length-106484-cov-2.926289_pt1 | contig 106484 bp, 84 predicted proteins | sample MGYA00241507_ERZ502006 | MGnify/ENA primary metagenome ERZ502006 (study PRJEB25962, sample SAMEA2043041) | human gut metagenome | biome: human gut; feature: human-associated habitat; material: faeces...
TTTTAAATGCTATTTATTTTGAAACACCTTATAATGGAGGTTTTGCTAATGAAATGTTACCAGCTGGTGCTTATGATAAATTGCAAAATCAACGTTATGCTGGTTTAGATTCAGATATTGATAATGATAATACTTTTAAAGTTTCTACTATTAGTAATAACTATTACTTAGGTGAAGACTTTAAAATGTATAACACTCTTAACGAAAAATTGCATGGACTTAGTTCATATTATTCCTTACAAAACAAATATATAGGTCAGTTTGCTTTAAATATGCAAAATGTCCAATATGAAACTAATGTGCCTCTGCAACAGTTTGATGACCGCTCAGTGATCTTAAACTTTTTAGGAGTTAAATATTTATTTACTCAGTTGAATCAAGAAAATGATACTAAAATTCCATATGGTTATCATCTCGATAAAACTACTCGTTTAATCTATGATGTAAACCAAAATTCTAGTAAAAACCAACAAACACGTAGATATGCTACTAAAAATAATTTTCCTTTGCTTTATTGGCAAGACACTGCTATCACTCCTAAAAATTACGATAAACTCAGTGTCTCTCAAAAGGAACGCTTATTAAGTAAGGCAGTCTTTACATCTAGTAATAATGCCAAAGGATTGAAAAAAGCTAAAATTTCCAATACTGATGTAATTGACATTCCTTATGTATTGGTTTCTAGTCGTGGAAATGTTATTGATACTAATAACTTAGAAAAACTTGATGCTAATGAAACTTACAAACTTGTTTTACAATTAGATAAATTGAAGGAAAAGAATAATCTTCCTCAAAATGTAGAATTACATGTTGAAATAAATGATATCAAGTACACTCCATTTTCTTTTAAGAAACAAATTGCACTGGAAGAAAAAAATCAAACAGATGATCTAACTAATGGTCTTCTAGCTGCTAATGAAAAATTGGCCTACTATAAATACTTTAGATATCATGTTTTGAAGGGATCACCTGATATGAGTTATGCTTTAAATATCAGCTCTAATCTTGGAACTGAAACAATTGCTCAACCTCGTCAAAGCAAAACTTCATTCTTTAAAATCGTAAACAGTGGAACCATGAATATAGGATATTTCAAGAATTTACCGGAGACTTTAAAACTTACTCCTTCAAAAATGGGAACTTATAGTTTTAAATTAAAGGTTTATGCTGAACCATTAAATACCACTTACGATAAAGAAGTAGCTAAAATTCAAAAACATGCACTTCAAAACTTAAAATTCAATAAGCACGGTCTTGAAGGAAAAATAACTACTAATCGTACTGGAATATTAACTTCTTCAATTCCTTATTCTACCGGTTGGACTGCCACAGTAGATGGGAAAAAAGTTCCTGTTATTAGAACTAACCAAGCTTTTGTAGGATTAAAACTCTCTCAAGGCACACATAAAGTTAAATTAGTCTATAACATTCCAGGTTTGAAACTAGGAATGCTCACTTCAATCATTGGACTAATTCTTTTAGCAATTAGTTTGATATATACTAAATTTAAGAAAAAATAATATTAAAAGGAAGCAAAGATTTTTTTGATCTTTGCTTCCTTTTTTAGTTGCTAACTCTTTAATTTAATTCAAACTCGTGTCCATATCCATTAGCTTGTGCTTTTTTTACAATCTTATCTGCAATATAAACATCTAAAACAGCTGTTCCAACTGTTTTAAAAATAGTTATTTCATCATCACTAGTTCTACCTTTTATTTTTCCTGCCACTAATTGTCCTAACTCACCAGTAATCATATCTTTACTAATTTCACCTTTATTTAATGGTTGAATAAAATCACCAGCTTCTTGCCAAACTCCATCAAGGGTATCAAAAACAATGGTTTTAGCTCTTTTTATTGTTTCACATGGTATTTCACACATTTCTGGCGTATATGCTCCAATCCCATTAATATGTGCTCCTGGTTTAACCCATTCATCATTGAAAGTTGCACGTTTTGAAGTAGTAACTGTTGTAATAATATCGGCATTTTCAACACATTCTTTAGCAGTTTGACATGGATAAATATTTTTATTGAATTTATCTGCCATTAATTCAGCAAACTTTTTAGCCCTGCTAAAATCTATATCAAAAATTCTAATTTCTTCTAAATCTCTAACTTCTATCATTGCTTCTAGTTGTGTTGCTGCTTGTCCACCAGTCCCTATCAAAGCTCCAACTTTAGCATCTTTTCTAGCTAATAACTCTGTGGCTGCACCTTGAACAGCACCCGTTCTTAACTGTGTCAAATAAGTACCTTCAATTACCGCACCTAATTCTCCAGTATCAGCATCTAAAGTTATTACTGTCGCTGGCACACTTGGTAAACCCTTAGAAATATTATCAGGATAAACAGAAACGATTTTTAATCCAGCAGCAGTTTGGTTTCCTCCAACATAAGCTGGCATATAAAGATTTTGTCCATTTTTTTCATCTATATCAATATTAGTTCTTAATGGCACCTTAGCTTTTCCTTCAGAATATATCTCTAAAGCTTCTTTATCTGCTTCAATCGCATCTCTCATTGTAAAACACTTTTTTATATCATCTTTTTTTAAAATTAACATTTATATTTCCTCCCTAAGCTTCTTCTTTTTGCTTTGATAACATAGTATAGGCACTATATAGCAAGACAATTACTACTAACCAATTTAAAAGATATGTATTTAGTTGCTTTACCAAAAATACAGCTACTAATACACCTAACACCCCAAAAGTTGCAGTGAATAGAGTTATTTTTCTACTATAGTCATCCAATTTAATAAATTGAACTGAACCAACCGGAACAGAGAATGTACATGCCCCCATCATAATAGGAAAAGCTGCAATTGGATTTAATCCTAGTAAATATACTGTCACCATCGTCAACGCATATGATCCAATCCCAATGTTATTCAACGCACCATATACAAAAAGTAAAAATCCTGCTAAAATCAGTTTCCAACCATATAATTCTGTTGCAGTCCCATTTGAAGGAATTAATTTTAACTGACCAGCAACGATCAAAAGTGAAGCGATAATTAAACCAATCCCCACAAAAACTTTAATGGTTTTTTCTGGCAATTTAACTACAAAACGTGGTCCTAAATATGCACCGATAACTTGGCAAATGATACAAACCAATAAAGTTTTGATACCAACTGATATTCCAGTAATATAGCTCAAAGCCATAACTGCTACAGGTATTACGCATTCTGTATTCAAAGTTCCTGGCAATTTTTTCATGCTCACCCATTTAGCTTTTTGATATAGAACAGTACCAATTGCAAAATCAGAAATTCCAAATGTTGATAAAAAGAATATAATAAATGATGACAATGCTAACCATTTGGAATCAGCTGGTTCTTCCTTAAATTCCTGCTTATGTTTCAATAAATCACGGATAAATACAGTTGCAAAGTATCCGTTTACAATTACAACCATTGTTAATAATATATACCTAACCATTTTCTTTCACTATCCTCTCAATAAATTTCCCTTACTCCTTCAAAATCCACACCATACTCTTTCTTTAGATCTTCCGGTAAATCTCTAAAAATCTTCAAAGTATACGCATCATGTTTTACATATTCTGAAGCTAAACTTATCATAGCTGTATTTTCTGTCCAAATTACATTTGTTGTATGATGATTAATAGTGCCGTACACTACTTGCTTGTTATCTGCAACAACATTAATCCAACGAGAACCGAAATCTGATAACTTATCCTTTTCAAAACCATGGTAATACACATTTTTAAAATCAAAATTATCTTCACTATCTTTGAACAAAATAATAACTACTTTAGTAAGTCGTTTTTCTGCCAATTTTATTAAATTAACCAGCTCATCATCAATATCAGAAGTCCATATTTGAATATATATACTTTCTTTTGCGTTACTGATAACATATTTTATTTTTTCAATCATACTTGTGTAATCATTAATCTTCCAAAGGTGTCCAGCATCTCGTTTAGGTTCTTTAATCTCTTTAAAACCTTGCTTTAGATTTTTTAAGTCATTCTTAAAAATATGCTCAAGTCTTGCTAAAAATTCATCTGTAGGAATTGCACGGTACATCTTATTTTCTGTTTGATTTACTAAAACCATATTCTTTTGTATTAAATTTTCTAAGACATTGTAAACTTTTGAACGAGCCACACCAGATAATTTGCTAACTTCATACCCTGTCATCTGTTCATGATTAATTAAGGTGAGATAAACTTTTATTTCTGATTCATTGAACCCATATTTTCTCATAATTGTTGATATATCAAGCATTTGATCTTCACCTCCTTATAGTAGTACCTTACAGTAACTACTATAATGCAATTGTTGATTAATTTCAAGTGTATTTTTTCACAAAAGCATTTTAATAGTACAGATTGATATCTTTTTCACAAATTGTAAAAAAATAAAACTAGTCGTCAGAAAACAACTAGTCCTATTACTATTATTCAAACTCTATTGGCTTTTTATCTGTCACACCAAAATAATACGCAATTGCATCTAAAATTCGTTCCGATGCCTTTCCATCGCCATATGGATTCTTTGCTTGTGTCATTCTTTGATATTCAGCATCATTATCTAGCAACTCTTCCATTTCTTTCTTTACTTTTTCAGACTCTGTACCAACTAATTTTAAAGTACCTGCTTCTACACCCTCTGGACGTTCAGTTGTATCTCTCAATACTAATACCGGTTTACCTAATGAAGGTGCTTCTTCTTGAACACCACCAGAATCTGTCATAATAAAGTAACTTCTAGCTGCTAAATTATGAAAGTCAACAACATCAAGTGGTGAAATCAAGTGTATTCTTTCTGTATTTCCTAAAATTTCTTTTGCTGCTTCTTGAACTGCCGGACTTAAATGAACTGGATAAATAACTTCTACATCTTCTCTTGATTCAACTACTTCACGAATTACTTTAAACACACGTCTCATAGGTTCTCCCTGGTTTTCGCGACGATGCATTGTTAGTAAAATTAATTTATTATCAGGAGAAACCTTATCTAGAATATCATGGTGATACTCTTTATCTACTGTTTGTTTAAGTGCATCTATAGCTGTATTTCCTGTAATATAGATATTATCTTCTTTATGGTTTTCTTTAAGCAAATTAGCTTTACTTTGATTTGTAGGAGCAAAGTACAAGTCTGTCATCGCATCTGTCATTTGGCGATTCATTTCTTCAGGATATGGAGAATATTTTTCCCATGTTCTAAGTCCTGCTTCCACGTGTCCAATAGGTATTTGATTATAAAATGCTGCTACACTTGCAGCAAATGTAGTTGTTGTATCCCCATGAACTAATACAATATCCGGCTTAGCCTCTTTTAAGATTTTATCTAGATTGATTAGTACATTAGAAGTTATATCAGTCAAAGTTTGTCTGGCATGCATAATATTTAAATCATAGTCAGGCTTGATATGAAAAATATCTAAAACTTGGTCTAACATTTCGCGATGTTGTGCAGATACTGTTGTAATTGCTTCAAAACGCTGACTTTGTTTTTGTAATTCCAATACTAACGGTGCCATTTTTATTGCTTCTGGCCTTGTTCCAAAAACCGTCATTACTTTTATTTTTTTCATTAACATCCGTCCCTCTTCAAAATATGTCTTCATTAAAAGTATAACAAATCCAGTGCTTTTATTGTCAGTTTTTATGGTATTTATGATATATTAAATTTACAAATCTAATTTGAATGGAGGCCCATTATGACAATTCCAAATTTTAAAGAAAAACTACAAAAATATGCTGAATTAATTGTTAAAATTGGTGTAAATGTCCAACCAAACCAACCAGTTGTATTATACATTAACGTTGAACAACAAGAATTAGCTCACTTAATTGTTAAAGAAGCATATGCTGCTGGGGCAAGTGAAGTTATGGTTAAGTGGTCAGATACATTTACTTCTCGTCAATTTTTAGAATTTGCCAATCAAGAACGTCTTGAAAATATTCCTGACTATCTTGTAAAAGAAGCTGAATATATTGCTGATAATAAATCTGCACGTATTTCTGTTATCTCTGAAGATCCTGATGCTTTTAACGGATTAGATCATAATCGTGTATCTACATTCCAAAAAGCTAATGGTAAAGCTTTAAATGTTGTACGAAAAGCCACTCAAAATAACGATTTAAGCTGGACTGTTGTTGGTGCAGCTGGTGTTAAATGGGCTGAAAAAGTTTTCCCTGATTTAAAGGGTGATGCAGCAGTTGACAAATTGTGGGAAGAAATTTTTAAAACTACACGTATCGATCAAGAAGATCCTATTGCTGCTTGGAAGAAACATGATGAAACTTTACGTACTAAAGCTGATTGGTTAAATAAAGAGCAATTTAAAGCTCTTCATTACACATCGCCAATTACTGATATTACTGTTGGACTTCCAAAGAATCATATTTGGGAAGGTGCTGGTAGTTATAACGCTGCTGGAATTGAGTTTATGGCAAATATGCCAACTGAAGAAGTTTTCACAGCACCTGATGCTCGTCACATTGACGGTTATGTTGGTTCAACTAAACCTTTGAGCTATGCTGGTAATATCATTGAAAATATGCACTTTGAATTTGAAAATGGCAAAGTTACTAAAGTCACAGCTGATAAGGGACAAAATATCTTAGAAGAACTTATCAAAACTGACGATGGTGCTACTTCATTAGGAGAAGTTTCATTGGTTCCAGATCCATCACCAATTTCACAATCTGGTATTACTTTCTTTAATACTTTATTTGATGAAAATGCAAGCAACCACATGGCTTTAGGTGCTGCTTATCCTTTCTCAATTCAAGGCGGTACTAAAATGTCAGACGAAGAGTTAAAGGAACACGGCATCAATATTAGTCAAACTCATGTCGACTTCATGATGGGCTCAGCTGATATGGATATTGATGGTATCAAAGAAGGTGGTACTGTTATTCCTATTTTTAGAAACGGTGACTGGGCATAAAAACAACACTGCTAAAATGCGCTTGAGAGGAATTTTTCTCAAGCGCTATTTATATTGTTTAAACATATAACTTTGCTTTACATAATTTATCACCACTTACTAACATTTTCTTATTTTCACACAGGACCAATTTTTTAATTTCTGCAATTTCTAATTTTGAAAACGATTATTTTGTATAAATTAAAAAATTGGTCCTATATCCAAATCTTGATAAATTGCTTTTTCTACTTTTTTAGCTTGCATAAATATTTATCTTAAGCTATTCTTTTATTCGTATAATCTTATTACTTTATAAAGAGGTGGAAATTTTAATGGATGACTTAAGCAGTAAAAATTATATTTCCTGGCCTATTCTAACTCTAATGGCCTTTGTTACTGTTATCGGTTTTGATGATATTATGTATAATTTTCAAAACCAAGGAATGACTGTTATTACTTCCTGGGTTTTGATGCTATTTTTATATGTTATTCCTTATTCTTTAATCGTTGGACAACTTGGTGGTATTTTTAATAAAGAAGGTGGCGGTCTTAGTTCATGGATTCGTGGAACTAACGGAGAATTTCTCGGTTACTTCACTGCTTGGACTTATTGGGCTGCTTCCGTACCTTACGTAGTTGATTCTGCAAATTCTGTTGTAGTTGGTTTTGGCTGGGCATTTACTGGATCAAATAAATTTCAAGATACAATGTCTAATGCCGAATTTACATTTTGGACTTTTTTAATTTTCATCGTATTTATTTTTATTCAACGTCACTTGAAAAATTCAATGGAACTCCTTTCTACAATCGGTGGCGGTATGATGTTCATCATGACAATTTTATTTGTTGTTTTAGCCTTTTTTGGTTTAGCTAAGAATGGCGGTCATATGGCAACTCAGCCTATGACTTGGAAAACAATTATCCCTAAATTTGATCTAAAATACTGGTCAACTGTTGGTATGTTAATCTATGCAGTTAATGGTTGTGAACTCATTGCTCCTTATGTTACTAAGATGAAACAACCTAAGCGTGATTTTCCTAAGGCAATGATCGCTTTATCAATCATGACAGCTTTCTTAACTATTTTTGGTTCATTTGCATTAGGTATCTATTTTAATGCTTATCACTTACCAAATGATTTAAAGATGAATGGTTCTTACTATGCTTTTCAAGCTTTAGGACAACAACTTGGTGTAGGTAAATTGTTCATGTACATCTACGCTTGGACTTCTGTTCTTTATATGTGTGCTTTACTAGCGGTTCTATTAGATGCTATGACACGTATGTTAATCTCAGATACTGGTGATAAATTCATGCCTAAATTCTTACGTAAAACTAATAGCGATGGCTTACCTATTAATGGTTATATCCTAACTAGTTCATTATCAGCTTTCATCATGCTATTAGGGGTATTCTTACCGGAAATGAATGATGTATTTAATTGGCTTTTGAATTTAAACGGTATTATTTCTCCTGGCGTTACCTGCTGGATTTTCTATGCCTTTATGCGTGTTCGTAAAAATTCAGCTAAATATCCATCAGAATATGTTTACATCAAAAATGACAAGCTAGCTTATATTGTTGGATTCTTGTTACTTGCTGTAACTGCTATTGCTACTATTTTGGGAATTACACCTCAAGATGTTAAGCAATTCAGTCATACATGGTGGTACGAATTAATCATTAATATTGTTGCAATTGTAGTTTTAATCGGTTTAGGTGCTATCTTACCTTCTATACGCCGACGCGAAGGAAAATATGGTATCGCCTTTAATAAAGGTCAGTGGATTGCTATTTTAGGCATCGTCATTGTATCTATTATTTTTAATCTTTGGCTTGGTGGTACTCATCTAGCTTGGCGCGGATTATATATTGTAATTGAATCAATTATTGCTTTGATTGTAATTACTATGATAGGTCGTAAGAGTCCAAATATTTAAAAGAAATGAGGATTAGAGTTCTCTCTCTGATCCTCATTTTTATACGCAAAAAAAGATATTAACCAAAATCAGTTAATATCTTCTTCTCTCAATCACATCTTATTCTCTTATTTACTTATTCACTTTATTCCACACTTGATTAAACAATTCATAACTAAAATCTTGTGTACTTGGTACAACTTCATCAGCTTGACTTAATTCATCCTTATCACCAACTGCAACTGCAACCATTCCTGCAGACTTGATAGCAGCTACTCCAGCCACTGCATCTTCTACACCTACACAATCTTTAGGATCTAAATTAATTGCTTCAGCTCCTGCAATAAAGATATCTGGAGCTGGTTTACCTTTAGCTACCTTAGCTGGATCAGCAATTGCATCAAACTCATCAATGATTCCTAACTTTTCTAAAATATGTGGAGCATTTTTAGATGCAGAAGCTATTGCTAGTTTCATGCCATTTTCTTTCAACTCATCAAGCAATCTTTTTACTCCTGGTAAGATATCATTTTCAGTTAATTGACTATCAATTGCTGCTACGTAGTAAGTATTTTTTTCATTTGCCATTTCAGCTACTTGATCACTTGTATACTTATCGCTCAAATTACCAAATTCCAAAATTCTTTCTAAAGATTCAATTCTACTAATTCCCTTCAACTTACTTTCAAATTCAGCTGGTAGAGTTAAATCAAATTTTTCTTTTGCAAGTTGACTCCAAGCTTCAAAGTGAAATTTAGCTGTATCAGTAATTACACCATCTAAATCAAATACTACACCCTTCAAACTATTCACCTACTTTTCTGTTGTTAATGTCAAAGATTCACCATTTAACTTAATTGTTAAATCATCGCCTTTTAGCAATTTAATAGATGAACCTTCTTTATTTACAGTAACTTCAAGTAATCTGTCACGGAAGTTAATACGGAAGTTATAACCTTCCCAATCTTTTGGTACAAATGGTGAAAATTGAAGTTCATCATCAATTACTCTCATACCAGCAAATCCTTGAACAATAGCTAACCAAGAACCAGTCATTGATGTGATATGCAATCCATCATTAGTATCATTGTTGTAGTTATCTAAATCAAGACGTGCAGTTCTAGAATACATTTCTACAGCTTTATCTTCTTTGTGCAAATCAGCAGCAATAATTGCGTGTACAGAAGGAGATAAACTAGATTCATGTACTGTTAATGGTTCGTAGAATTCAAAGTTGCGTTTCTTAACATCTTCTGGGAATTTATCGATAAAGTACCAAATTCCTTGCATTACATCACCTTGCTTGATATATGGTGATCTTAAAATCTTATCCCATGACCAATTTTGGTTTAATGGTAATTGATCAGCAGGAATATCAGCTACTGGTGTTAAATCTTTATCTAAGAATGTATCATGTTGTACAAAGATTCCTAATTCCTTGTCTTCTGGTAGATACATATTATCTGCAATTTCATGCCACTTGTTACGTTCTTCTTCAGTAAGTCCTAATTCAGCTAATTTTTCATCAGAAACCTTATCTGCAATTTCATTAGTGTAATTCAAGCACCATTTAGCAAGCATGTTTGTATACCAGTTATTATTTACATTGTTTTCATATTCATTAGGACCTGTTACACCATGAATCATGTATAATCCCTTACGTTGTGAGTAATGCACCCTATCTGCCCAGAAACGTGCAATACCTGTCAAAACATCAAATCCATCATGTGTCACATATTCTTCATCGCCAGTATAACGTGTATAGTTGTAAATAGCATATGCAATTGTACCATTACGATGAATTTCTTCAAAAGTAATTTCCCATTCATTATGGCATTCAATACCATTAAACGTTACCATTGGATATAAAGCACCTTTTAGACCTTGTTCTTGTGCGTTATGGTATGCACCTGGTAATTGATTATGACGGTATTCAAGAAGATTATGAGTAACTTCTTTATCAGCCAATGCTAAGTAAAGTGGAACAGCAAATGCTTCTGTATCCCAGTAAGTTGCACCACCATACTTTTCACCAGTAAAGCCTTTTGGTCCAATGTTTAGTCGAGCATCATCGCCATAGTATGTTGAGAATAGTTGGAATAAGTTGAAACGAATACCTTGTTGTGCTTCGTCACTGCCTTCAATCTTAACGTCAGCTTTTTCCCATCTCTTATCCCATGCTTCTTCATGGGCAGTTAATAATTCACTAAATGTCTTTTCTGCTTGTGAATCTAATAATTTACTTGTTGCTTCATCTAAGTCTTTCTCATCTGCATAGTCACGAGATGTTGTAACAATTACACGTTTTTCAAATGTTACTTGTTCATTAGCTGCCAATTCTTTAGCAAAAGTATTAACAACTTGCTTGTCTTCTTCTTTACCTAAGCCTTTAGCTTCCATGTCAGTAACATGATGCATTGCCATCTCAGTAGTAAATTGAGGTGTACCAAAATTGTTTGGAATTGTTTGTGCAACTAATCTTCCATCTTTAGCAGATACTTGTTTACTCAAAACATTCCAGAATTGTTCATCATAATTCGCATCTTCATTGTATACATCTGCATCAATTACAGAATCAACTTCTAAAGTTACAGGTTCTGAGCCCAGATTTTCAAAAGTTAATTTATTAACATATAGTTCTTTAAATGCAATACTTACAAAACGAGTAGATGTTACCTTTACCTTAGCTCCATCTTTATCAACTACATAGCTACGAGTTAAAATACCTTTCTTCATATCAAGACTAACTTCATAATCAGAATAACTATCGTTAGCTAAGTCAATGGATTCACCATTTACTTTAATATCAACAGATACAAAGTCCACAGCGTTTATAACTTTACCAAAATAATGTGGGTAACCATTTTTCCACCAACCAACAACTGTCTTATCAGGGAACCAAACTCCACCTAAATAGATACCTTTATGTGTATCGCCAGAATATTTTTCTTCAAACATCCCACGCATACCCATATATTCGTTACCAATACTTGTCATACTTTCTTGTAATCGTTTATCTTCAGGCTTTAGTTCATGAGAAATAACTTTCCATGGATCAACTTCAAATATTCTCTTCATAATTAGACTTCCTTTCAAACTATACTTACTTTATATTTTATTTCGTAATTTTTTTCCTGACCATCATACAACCTTATATCACCAAAATCTGGATGATGCAACGAATCAGAAACTGTTTGAGCTTCAGTTGCCACTGCATTGTAAATACCCTTGTCATGATTAGCTACATCTATAGGATCAGCTGTAAAAACAATCAGTCCATTTCTATTACTAAAAATATCTATATTAATATTATCTTTCATATTGGTAAGTCTAGCAACCACTTTATCGTCACTAGCATCAACTTTATAGATATCGTCTAAACCTGCAATTTCATCAGATCTTAGTTCTTCTATTACATTTGATAAATATTTTTCTTTTTGTAAATTATACTTCTCATTCGTATCAAAATTACCAGTTGGAATATTTTCCACATCTGTTTCTACATGTTGACCCGTAGGAATTATCAACTTGGAATTCTTCAACCCTTGTGGTAATCTCCAATAGACATGCACCGTTGGATCAAAAACTGTACTTCCAATTGCTTTAGCCTTATATCCCACACTCAAGCAATTATCATCATCCAAACTATAACTTATTTCCAAGTCTATATCTCCTGGATAACCATCTACTTCATGTTTTAATCTCGTAAATAAGATTAAAGTGTTTCCTGTAATTTTGGCATCCAAGATTTGGGTGCTTAAACCATGTGAGCCTCCATGCAATGCATTAGAACCTTCATTAGCTTCTACTGTATATTGCATATTATCAAGTTCAAAACTTGCACCTTTTATTCTTCCAGCAACTCTTCCTATTTGCTTACAAATTTGAAAGTTATTTTCTACATACTCATTAGGTGTATCAAAATTAACAACCAAATTTTCCCGCTTAGAATTTACTACTATTGAGAATTCTTGAATTATTCCTGCCAAATTTAAAATTCCAACTCGTGTTTGTTGCTTATTTTTTAGAATATATTTTGAAATTTCTTTATTTCCAATATATCCAAAATGTTCTTCTTCTATCATAAATTATGCCTCATGTGTTTCTTTAATTAGTAATACTGAAAATGCACCTAATGCTAAAACAATTCCGGCTGCTAAGAACATATTTGCTTGATGTCCGCCTAGTAGAGGGAATAAACCAAAACTTAGTAAAGATGCAACGATTTGTGGTAAACAAATTGAACCATTAAATAAACCTAAGTATGTTCCCATGTGATTTCCTGATAATGCATTTGTAACAATTGTCAATGGATATGTATTAATACCTGCCCATGCAATACCTACAAGAATATAAGAAACAATCAAAACATATTGATTAGAAACAAAGAAAATTGATAAGAATCCTAATGCACCTAGTAATAAACTTGAGAAGTAACCTGCTTTGTGATATTTATTAGGAACTTTAGCTAATACATATGACCATACAACAGCTGCGATAGATTGAACCGCTGCCAAAACTCCGTACCAGTTACCAGCTGCTTGATATCCTTGAGATGTTGCGTTTGTTGTATGCCATACATTTTCAGCAATTGCACCAGCTGAATATGTCCACAAGTATTGGAATGCAAACCAGCAGAAGAATTGAACTAAAGTAACTGTCCAGAATGCTTTAGGTGCTGTCTTCAACAATTGAATCCAACTAACTTTTTCTTCATTTGCTTCTGTAGAAATACCATGATATAAAGCATATGTTTCAGGATCATATTCTTTTACTTTAAAGATGGTAAACAAACTTGTAATGATAAGTAATGCAGCGCCTACATAAAATGCTACCACAACAGTTTGAGGAACAACCCCTTTAGCAGCTGTATTCTTTAATCCCATATATGCAAATAAGAAAGGAAGAACAGCTGCGATTACAGCCCCTGTGTTGGATAAGAAACTTTGAATACCATATGCATAACTCTTTTGATCATCATTTACCATATCACCAACCATCATTTTAAATGGTTGCATAGCCATGTTAGATGAAACGTCTAAGAACGCAACAGTTATAGCACCAAATAGCAAAGCTGCTAATGAACCATATCCAAAACCAAAACTACCAGAATTAGGCAATAAAATCATTACAATAACGGCAATTAATGTACCTAATAGTAAATATGGCAATCTACGACCACCTAATTTTGGTGCCCATGTACGGTCTGAATAATACCCTACAACCGGTTGCACTAATAAGCCAGCTAAAGGTGGTAAAATGAAGAACCAACCAAGACTATTAGGATCCGCACCTAATGTTTGGAAAATTCGAGACATTTGCGAACTTTGTAACGTAAATGCTGTTTGAACTCCTAAGAATCCAAAGTTTATCATCCAAATTAAACTTCTACTAACGTCAGGCAAACCTTTTGTTGCTTGTGAACTTTGCGCCTTTTCGCTCATATAAGATCACACTCCTAGATAAATGTAATAAAATTATCAAAAAATGAAATCGCATTCTTTCATTTCGACAATGAATATAATAGCAGATAACGTTTTCTTTTGCAACCGTTTGCGATAAAAAATTTTAAAAAAATCACAATTTTTTTCGTGACTTTTTAATGCTCTATAATTTTATGTGGAACAATTATGTGTTTAGTCCCCACATCTAATGTTTTTTGCCCATTATTTATTGCTAAGACAGCTGCTTCTGATCCTAAAAATCTTGGAAAAATTTCTACTGCAGTTATCATAGGTTTAGCAATTTGAGTATAGATAGAATTATTAAATGTTACAATTTCATACTTTTCTAAATCTATCCCAGATTCTATCAATATTTGTTGAACAGTTAATCCTGTTATATCATCACATGCAACAATCCCATTTACTTGTGGATTTGCTTTGATAAAAGTTAATAACTTTTCCTTATTTTCTTCCCGATTATCACTTGAAAAGTTTAATTTATATGAATTAAATAATTTTTCTTTAACCGCTAGCCTATATCCTACATATCTATCATCTTGTACCATTTCGTCTAGATTAGTATATACATAGCATATATTTTGATGTCCCTTATTGATTAGATAATTAGTCGCATCGCTACTAGCTTGAATATTATCGTTATCCACATATGATGTACTTTCAATATTGTCATATGGCTTACCCACAATCACATAAAATACATCTTTTTGCTTCTTAACATATTCTAGAATCGCATCATTTTCTTTCGAATAAAGAAAAATAAAGTTCTTAACATTACCCCTATTTATCAAATTATCTATATTTTGGATTAACTCTTCTTCTTTTTGGCCTGTCGCTAACGAAACTATATAATCATGTGCATTACAAATAGTCGAAATTCCTTGAAGTATTTGAATAAAGAATGGATTATTACCAACGGATTCTTCTCTTATTGGTAAAATAACCCCAATTGTTTTTGAAAATCTATTGGCCAAACTTTGTGCAGCGTAATTAGGAGAAAAATTCAACTCCTCCATTGCTTTTCTTACTTTTTTCTTTGTCTTTTCACTAATTAAATTACTATCGTGCATCGCTCTTGAAGCTGTTGATGGAGAAACACCAGCTAATTTTGCAACATCTCTAATTGTAGTCATACAATCCCTCGTATTTCTCTTAAATTTATCCTCATCTCTACTATACAATATTTAACATTAAATTTTCTACCACAAATTTCATGAAAGCCTATATAAAAAAGATAGTTAACATTTAACTGTCAACTATCTTTTCTCTATTATTCTTTTGTACTACGTTTTACATCTTTAGGATTCAAAATCATTCTTTGTTCCATTGCTGGTATTCTTCGTTTCTTCAATAGCAATGGTACCTTTTCAACCTTAACCTCACTAAATTCAAGTCCAAACCATTGAATTGGGTTAGTACTATGGTTTTGAATAAAGATTCTGGCAGAAATAAGTAAATGTTGCCATCCTCTTACTCTTGTATTTGGAGATAGTAGTTCTTGAATGATAATAAAGCGGAAATCCCCTATCTTTCTTCCAGGCATAGTTGTATACTTTTGAGGTTGTTCATCGATAATATCATTTTCGATTAAGTCTTCAACTACTTGTCTCAAATAAAGGTTTACGCGATGATCCATTTTAAATCCTAAATAAAGTTGTAGATTAACAATGTTTCTTGTTCCCATCATATCAACTGTATAATAATTTGTATATGGATCACTAGTAGTATTAACTGTTACAAACCAATATACTTTGGCTTTCTTAGGAGACTTATCTAAAATTGAATACAGTGTTTCTCTTTTAACTTTATAAGTTCTTTTATCTACTTTAGTCAACATTACTAAATTACTGATATAAAGTGGAATCCTATCATCATTTGATAGTTCCTGTAATACATCTTTATAATCACTTAACGATACCCATTCTTCTTCATCACTTAGATAATCACGTAATTTATTACCAAAATACCAAATTACCATAATTAATAGTATCAGAAGCGTGATTAATAGAGTTACGTAACCACCATGTGTAAACTTAGTTAAACTAGAGATTAAGAATATCAATTCAACTGACAAGAAAACAGCTAAGAAAATCCCATTAAACACTACATTTACTTTATCCTTAAGATATTGTGATAACAAAATAGTTGTCATAAGCATTGTAATTGTAATTGCTAAACCATAAGCTGCTTCCATTCTTTCAGAAGTTCTAAAGTATACCAAAACTAACAGAGTACAAATACATAATGACCAATTTATCGTACGAATATAAATTTGACCTCTGGATAAAGAAGGATGTTCTACTTTCATTTTAGGTAGTAATTTCAATCCGACTGCTTCTTCAACTAATGTGAATGATCCAGTAATTAAAGCTTGAGAGGCTATGATTGCAGCAATCGTTGAAATTAGTACGCCAAATAAATAGACACTGGAAGGTAGCATCTCATAAAACGGATTAAAAATATCACCAGTAGTTTTAAAATTACCAAGATTTTTAATCAAATATGCTCCCTGTCCAAAATAATTTAATACTAATGCCCCACAAACAAATGGCCAAGTTAAATATATACTTCTCTTACCAACATGACCCATGTCAGAATATAAAGCTTCTGCCCCGGTTGTTGCCAGGAAGACACTTCCTAAAATAAATATTCCTACTTTATTAGCAGGAGAAAACAACAACATTAATCCATAATGAGGTGACAAAGCCCTCAATACCAGTGGCTCATGAATTAAGTTAACAATTCCAAAAATTGCTAGAAATGAGAACCATAACAACATCAATGGTCCAAAAGCTTTACCAATAAAACTTGTACCAAATCGTTGAATCAAAAATAGTACTAATAGAATTACAAATGTTACTAGATTAACTTCTAACTGTGTATTTATCCACGGCTGAGAACCAATCGAAATACCCTTTAAACCTTCAATAGCACTCGTTACAGTAACAGCAGGTGTTAAAGTTCCATCTGCTAATAAAGCCGCACCACCTAGTAACGCCGGTAATATCAGCCATTTTTTCTTATTACGTACCAATGCATATAAGGCAAAAATTCCACCTTCACCGTGATTATCTGCCCTCAACGCTATTAAAACATACTTTATTGTTGTCATTAACATTAAAGTCCAAAAAACCAGTGATAGACATCCAATTATGTAATCTTCGGTTAGCCCATTTAATCCTCCAGCATCCATAATTAGAGCTTTCATTACATACAAAGGTGATGTCCCAATATCACCATAAACTATCCCTAGAGTTATTAAAGCTCCCCAAAAGATTTTTCTTTTTACTTTCATTTCAATCTCCAATCGTTTTTAAATACTTAAAAAGCCGGGAAAACCTACTGGCTCCCCCGACTGTTTAAATTGCTATCTCGGTATATAACTTCGATAAAATGCACTCAATCGGATTTGAACCGATGACCTACCGCTTAGGAGGCGGTTGCTCTATCCAGCTGAGCTACGAGTGCATTGTTAATTATTGACAACACCATATAGTATAATAAATTAAACTTGGTTTAGTCAATAATCATTAAATTAAAAATATTTATATTACTAATATCCAGTTTCTAGATGTTTTAAAACCTTTTTAAAGTTATGTTTCTTTAACCAGCCCAAAGATATATTAGTTATTTTATTAGCTACAGCTTTCAAAAAATTAGATGTAACTTCTATTTGCTCAAATGTAACTTCTACTTTATCTTGAGCTAAACTCTTAAATTTATAGGTTTCTGTAACATGACTATCAGCTGTATCAGTAATATACTGAAACTTTGAGTAAGGGAGGACACTAGTAATTGTAATTTGAGCTTCATTATACATATCAATCTTAGTCAAATAAGAATACCCCTGTAATTCATTCAAAGAAAGTTCCTGACCAGTTGTTTGAAAAATATCATACAACGTTTTATCAGCAATTCTTTCAAATAAATATTTAGCTGAAACATGTAAAGTCGTTACTGCTTTCATCCGCTCACCTCTAACTCTTACTTTGTCCTACTCTACTTATCTTTTTTACGTCCATGACGCTTGCCCTTATTTTTCAAATTACGCTTGCGCTTTTTCTTCTTCTTTTCTGTAGCCTTTTCTTCCTTACAAGTAGGCTTCTTATCTTTAATTTTTTTCTTTGTTGCTTTTTTATTAGGTCTTTCATCTTCTACTACAATCAATGCTTTTTCAGATTCTGGAATTAATTTTCCAGCATATAATATACCTTTTTCTATCACAAAATCTGTTCCAGACATTAATTGTTTGAATAAACGCAAATCATGTTCATTCCCCAAGTTAACAACAATACCATCTGCACCCATACGACCAGTTCTTCCTGCGCGATGAATGTAAGTATTAGTATCCTTAGGTAAATCATAATTAACAACTGCTGGTAAATCAGGTAAATCTAATCCTCTAGCAGCTACATCAGTTGTTAAAACAAATCTTATTTCTCTCTTACGTAACTGTCTTAATGATTTTTGTCTATCTACTTGTCTTTGTTCACTAGACAAAATAGCTACTGGTACTTTCATATGAAGTAACTTTTCTGCTACATCACGTAAAGTAGCTGTTTGTTTAAAGAAAACTAAAGCATAAAAATCATCAACATGTCCTAATCTTCTTAACATTTCAGTTCGTTTACGTGTTGGGGTTTCTATCATATAGTTAGTTACTTCACCACGTGTATTATCTTCTTTTCGAACATCTATTTTTTCTACATCAACACCAAACCAACGATGCAATTCAGAAAGAATAGGTGCTTCAGTAGCAGAGAAAAAGCTAATTTGTGCTTCAGATGGACAGTGACTAACGATTTCGCGTACATCGTTTAAGCTATCTTCATCACCTAACATCTCATCTGCTTCATCAATAACAATAGATTCAATTTTATGAAGCTTCAGTTTCTTTAGTTTTATTAAATTTAACAATCTACCTGGAGTTCCAATAACTACTTCAGGATGTTTCTTTAGTTTTTCAATTTGTCGTTTTACATTAGCACCACCTAACAAACCAATAACACTTAAGTCTAATAATTTAGCCCATGGTCTTATCGTATTTGTTAACTGTGCAGCCAATTCTTGAGAAGGAGCCATGATTAATAATTGACTTCCATCTTTGGGTAATATTTTTTCTAGCAATGGTAATGAATATGCTAAAGTCTTACCGGAACCAGTTGGAGCTAAACCTACTACATTCTTTCCTTCAGCTAATTTGGGATATACATACTTTTGAATTAACGTAGGTTCGGTAAATCCTTCTTGACGGAATTGTTCTTCAAATTTTGGATTCATTATTAAAATTAATCCTTTCTACTCTTCTTCATAATCACTTGGAAATTCTATTTTTGCATAGTAACGTAATTTATACATTACTTTATTAACTTCAACTGACATAGCTAACCATTCATCAGCAATATCTCTAGCTTCAAGACTATCTGGATTTTCTAATACATCAGCAAAATCTATAACTTCTGCTAACATTGGATTATTATCTGCTAACTCTGAAATAATTGTCTTTTCACCTTCGCCATTGACAATGTAAACTTCATTTAAATCTGCAGCATTATCCATAACAATTGTTTCTTTCTTACCATAGATTTCACCAGGTAAATATGAGTTTGCAGTTTTTCCAAATTGCAAAGTTACTTCGAATTGTGGGTAATTAAAAATTGCAATGCCTTTTCCATCAATTCCATTATTTAGCTTTGTAGCATAGTAATTTACACTATCTGGTACTCCAAACCATGCTAGTGCATCATACACCATATAAACCCCTAAATCTTGTAAAGCACCACCAGCAAAATCTGGTGAAAATACATTAGGATTCTTACCTTCTAAGAAGGCATCATATCTTGAGGAATACTTCATATAAGTCAAAGTTGCACCTTGAATTTCTTCCATTCCTTGTACAGCTTGTTGAACAGCTTTGAAGTTTTCTTCATGATAATGTCTAGCTGCTTCAAATAAAAATTGTTGTGGATGTCTTCTTAATATTTTAATTAACTGTGACATTTCTTGTGGATTAGATGTAATTGGTTTTTCTACAATTGCATGCTTTCCAGCCATTATTGCAGCTTTAGCTTGTTCAAAATGAAGACTATTTGGAGAAGCAATATATACTACATCAAAACTATCACTTTGGAAAAAATCGGATAATCGATCAAAATAGACAATATCCTCAGAATACTTGCTTCCAAATTCTTTAGCTCTCTTCATCCTTCTTGAATAAACAGCTGATAATTGCCATCTTTTTGTTGCATGAGCAGCTTCAACAAATTGGTCAGCAATCCATCCTGTTCCAATAATTCCTAGTCTGAGCATAATAATTCCTCCATATATAATTTATTACATTTATCATACCAAAAATTACTGTTATATTACAACGTAAACGTTTGCTTGTAAACGTTTTATTATTTCCGATTTGTAACAAAAATAATGAATTATTTCATTTTAGTTATTATTTATTTTTTCTATTCCACAACCAAAAAAATAGTATATAATAGTCGGTAATAAGAGGTATTTAGTGTGTTTTTAAGTTTGGAGGAGTTGATAGTGGTGATGGAACGTAGGCACTTCGTTAGGTCTAAATGGTTCTTAAAAGATGGCATAAAAAATTTTTTTCACGCTAAGAAGAAACATAGAAAAAACAAAATTACTATTCCTGCATTTTATTTTGGAGTTTGGATGTTTACTGATGAAATTAGTAAACGAAGTCATCGCTTAGAAGTTGCAGATAATTTGGAAATCTTTATCGATGGCAAGCGTCTTCCCGGTAAGATCGTTAGTCTAGATAATCGCGAATTATTGTTCCTAGATAATTATGGATATCATCTCCGTATAGATGCTGTTAATCAGCTTCCAGTTAGTGTTTATGATGAAGCAGATGATCGTGTCTATCCTTTAGAAAAATTAAATTAGCAATTATTTCACCAGTCTTAGTTTTAAAAGACTGTTTTTTTTACAAAAAAATGTACCAATCTTCATTGTTAGCTCTTAACTAACTTTTGAAAATTGGTACATTTTTATTTATATAACTTTATATTCCCACGAGTCCAAAGTTAACTCATGTTGGAATTTTTGTTGAATATTTTGTGGTAGACAAAGGTATTCACAGTTCTCTGGTGAAATGATTTGTTTATATTGAGTTAAATTCAACCAATTATACACAGAATTTCCTTGATCATCATATCTAACTATTGCCAAAGCAGGACAGTGTGATCCTCTTGCAATTACAAAGCCTAGACGACCTTCTTGTAATAAAGTATTTTTCTTTCTTTTATCAACAAGTTGTTTTACTTCTTGAATAATTCTACTATTTTTTTCCTGTCCCCATGGGAAGAATCTACGGTTATCTGGATCAGCATCACCTTCAACACCTACTTCATCTCCATAATAAATACATGGGACACCCGGTAAATTAAATAGTATTCTGAAAGCTTGAATTACTTTATTATCGTCATTATGCAAAACTGTCTTAATTCTTTGGGTATCATGTGTTCCGATATTATTTAAAGTATTAAGCCAAAAATCTCTTGGATAATTTTCTTGTAGCTGTAAATATTCATTACAATATTTCTTAATATCTTGTGAACTCTTTACAGACTCTAATAAATCCATTACAAAGATTCTAGTCGGATAACCCATAACACCTGTTAAATTATCTCCAACTGTATATTGACGGCGTTCATCATATGCTATCTTATTCGAAGCATCTTCCCAGACTTCACCTATCATTACTTGCTTATGATGTGAGTCCAAGTTCTTTCTAATTCCTCTAAGGAAATTCATTGGTAACTCGTCAGCAACATCTAAGCGCCAACCATCAACACCAAAATTATTCCACTTGGATAGTACACTTCTATTACTATCACCATAAATAAACTTCTGATATTCAGGATTATCTTTATCTATCACTGGTAAATCTTTGATACCCCACCAAGATTTATAATCATCAGGATAATGAATAAAGTCAAACCACGAATAATAAGGACTTTCTTTACTTTGGGCAGCTCCAACATTTTTCCCATACGACCCACTGGCATTAAAGTAGATACTCTCTTTGCCCACATGGTTGAAAACTCCATCTAAAATCAAGTGCATATTTTTCTTATGCATCTCAGTGATTAATTCTTTCAGATCATCTTCGTTTCCTATCATTGGATCAATCTTTAAGAAATCCGCAGTATCATAATGATGATTGCTTCGAGATAAGAAGATAGGGTTCAAGTAAATTGTAGTCACACCCAATTCTTCTAGATATGGTAATTTCTTTAAAATTCCTCTTAAGTTGCCACCATAAAAATTCCAACGTACAATCTCATTATTTTTATCACGAATGTAATAAGGTTTATCAGCAGTAGTACCATAAATAAAACTATTTGGCTTTCTTCCTTGAACCTCACCATTAGGCAATCCATTAGCAAATCTATCAGGGAAAATTTGATAAACTACACCTTGACGATACCATTTAGGACTTGGAACTTCTTCGTCAAAACATGTTAACTGAAATCTCAACAAATCTGATTGACTACTTACTTGTTGAGCCATACCACCTTGACGTTTTTCCAAGTATGATCTACCATGGCTAGTTTCAATTTCAAAATGATAGAAATATAATCCAGTTGTTCCAATTTGGAGCTTTACTTGATATAACCCATCATGATTTAAATTTTCTAAAGCATAAGGTACATCTTCTTCTCCATCCTTGGTAAGAATTAAATTAACATAATGAATTTCTTCATTCTCATCTGAAAAAACTTGTAGACGCCATACAACTTCGTGCCCTATTTTTACAGCTCCAAAAGGTTCTTTGTATAAAGAATCCCAGGCATTATAAAGAATATGTGCCATGTTTTTCATCCTTTAATGGACTAATGTTCCAAATATCTTCAGCATAACGCTTAATAGTATCATCAGAAGAAAACATACCACCGTAAGCAATATTAACCAAACTCATTTGGTTCCAATGACGCTTATTACCGTAAGTTCTATCAACCATTTCTTGGATATTTACATAACTTTCGAAATCTCTTAATACAAAATATTCATCATTGTATTTTGTAAGTGAATCAAAAATTTCTTGACCTTCAGCTTGGCAATTTGGAATTGTTCCATCTACAAAAGCATTCAATACACGACGGATTTCTTCATGATTGTTGTAGTAATCATATGAATGGTAATTACCATTATTGTAGTAGTCGTATACTTCATCCTTAGTTAAACCAAAGATAAAGATATTATCTTCTCCAACATAATCTTTAATTTCAATATTAGCACCATCAAGTGTAGCTACAGTCAAAGCACCATTAAGCATTAACTTCATGTTACTTGTTCCAGAAGCTTCTTTAGATGCAAGAGAAATTTGTTCACTAATATTAGCAGCTGGAATAATCTTTTCTGCTAAAGATACACGATAATCTTCCAAGAATACCACTTTTAACTTATCGCCAATTTCAGGGTCATTATTTACCATGTTTGCAACTTCATTAATGAACTTAATGATGGCTTTTGCATAGTAATAACTAGGTGCTGCCTTAGCACCAAAAATAAATACTCTTGGTTGGAAATCAGAGGCTACCTTACCTTGCTTAATGTCTAGATACAACTTAACAATGTGCATTAATTTCAATAATTGACGTTTGTATGCATGTAGTCGTTTAGTTTGAACATCAAAGATAGCATCTGTAGAAACTTTAATTCCTGTTTCTTTTTCGATAAACTTAGCTAATCTTTCTTTGTTCTTCAACTTAGCATTAGCAATTTGGTTCAAAACTTTATTATCATTTTGATGCTTCAATAATTTTTGCAGCTTAGTTGGATCTTGACGCCATTCTGTACCAATTGCTTTGTCTAAAACTTTAGATAATTCTGGGTTAGCAATTTGTAACCAACGACGGTCTGTAATTCCGTTTGTCTTATTGTTAAATCTTTCAGGATACATTACATAGAAATCATGCAACACATCATCTTTAAGTAATTCTGTATGCAACTTAGCTACACCATTAGTACTATGAGAACCAATGATAGATAAGTTAGCCATTCTCACTTGATTATCTTTAATAATACGTGTACGTTCGATCATATCACGTGCATATTTACCTTGTTTTTCTTCAACAAAACGACGATCAATTTCTTGAATGATTTGTAGAATACGAGGTTGAACTTGTTGCATGATATGAACAGGCCATTTTTCAAGGGCTTCTGCCATGATTGTATGGTTTGTATAACTCATTACAGCAACAGTTTGTTTCCAAGCATCATCCCAACTCATATGTTCTTCGTCCACTAAAATACGCATTAATTCAGCTACACTCATAGCTGGATGAGTATCATTAATATGAATTCCAATATATTCACCAATCTTATTCATTGATTTATTGTACTTCTTAAAGTGACGAACAATACTTTGGATACCAGCTGATACAAAAAAATATTCTTGTTTCAATCGAAGAATTCGTCCAGATTCCTTAGAGTCATCTGGATATAGAACAGATACTAAATCTTCAACTTCACGTCTTTGTTCAATAGTTCTGTATTTAGTTTCTTCTGAAGATGGAATTTCAGCATCCCATAATCTCATTGTATTAACAGTGCCATTTTTATAGCCCACAATGGCAGTATCATACGGTACAGCTTTAATTAATTGTGCACCTTCATAAACTGGTTCAAGGTAACTTCCTCTGTCAACAAGATATACCTTTCCACCCAATCTAACTGTCACAGATTTACTTTCACGACGAATTTCCCAAGGATTACCACTATCAAGCCATTCATTAGGTAATTCAATTTGATAACCATCAATAAATTTTTGCTTGAATAATCCATAACGATAACGGATACCATTACCATTTCCTGGAAGACCGTCAGAAGCTAAAGAATCCATAAAAGCAGAAGCTAAACGACCTAATCCCCCATTACCAAGAGCCATATCTTTTTCTACTTCCGCAATTTCATCTAAATCGATGTCTAAATCTTTCAATGCATCTCTGACTGTTTCTAACCAACCCATATTGAGTAAGTTACTCATTAATAAACGACCTGGTAAAAATTCAATAGAGAAATAATAAATTTGCTTTTTACCATCTTCCATGTACTTCTTCCAAGTTTTACGCCAATAACGACTATAACTTGATCGTACAATTGAACTTAATGTTAAATAAAGTTCTTGAGGTGTTGCATCCTTTACATCTAAAGCATATTTTTCATCCAAACGATTTTTGAATTTTTCTTTAAAAACCTCTTTATTAAAATCCATGTTAACCCTCTTTCCTAAGCTATCCTTATTAGACTAATTCATTATACATATTTAGATATTCTTGACTCGCTGTTTCCCAACTAAAATCTTGTGACATAGCTTGCTTTACAACTTTTGTCCATGCTACTGGCTCTGCATACAAACGTAATGCTTCTTGGATTTCTTGCATCATATAGAAGCCAGAAAAATCGTGGAAACCAAATCCTGTTCCTTCACCAGTTACAGGATTAAATGGTTGAACACTGTCTTGCAAGCCACCAATTTGATGAACAATTGGCAATGTACCATAACGCATTGAAATCATTTGCGATAATCCACAAGGTTCAAATGCTGATGGCATTAAGAACATATCTGCCCCTGCATATATTCTTTGGGCCAATCCAACATCAAATGTAATAGCAGCTCCAACTTTGTCAGGATAAGTATCTGCAAAGTATCTAAAGTCATGTTCAAAATTAGCATCGCCAGTTCCTAAAACTATCACTTGAACATCAAATTGAACTAAGTTTTGCATTTCTGAAACAACTAGTTGGAATCCTTTTTGAGCTGTTAAACGACTAACCATTGCAATCACTGGAACATCTTTACGTTGAGGTAAACCAAATTCCTTTTGCAAAGCTAACTTATCTTTAACTTTGCCCTTTAATTTTTTAGCAGAATAATTTGCAACAAGATTTTTATCTGTGGCAGGATTATTTCTTTCGTAATCAATACCGTTTAGAATTCCTCTTAACTTCCAATTATGCATTCTCAAAATTTTATCTAACCCTTGCCCAAAGGCTTCAGTTTGAATTTCACTTGCATAAGTTGGACTAACTGTATTTACCTTATCAGCATACAGAATACCAGTCTTCATGAAATTAACAGCAGTATCAAAACGAACAGTTCCATCATCGTAATATGAAGCATCTAAATTAAATAATTCTCCCAATACTTCACGACCATACTCACCTTGGAATTGTAAGTTATGAATTGTCAAAACTGTTTTAATGTTTTGATATGCATTAATCCAACCATATTTTTCTTTTAATAAAAATGGAATAAATGCTGTATGATAATCATTTACATGTAAAATATCTGGAATAAATCCAATTTTTTCTAACATTTCAATAATTGCTTGTTGGAAGAAGGCCCAACGTTCGCCTTCATCATAGTAACCATACAAGCCTGGTCTATCAAAATAATACAAGTTATCAATAAAGTAGTAAGTAACGTTATCCATTTCTAACTTTAGCACACCACAATATTGATCACGCCAGCCAACTTTTACATAAAAACTTGTTACAAATGATAGTTGGCTCTTGTATTCTTCAGCCATTCCTGTAAAGAATGGAAGTACCACTCTTACGTCATTATCAGTTGTTTTAGCAATTGTTTTAGGTAATGCCCCCATTACATCGCCTAAGCCACCTGTTTTAAAGAAAGGTGCACATTCACTACCGGCAAATAAAAGTTTCATTAGTCTTCAACATCCTCCCTAGGTGTATCTTGAATAACATCACTTGTTACTTTCATCTTCTTTTCAATAACTACAGGGTTTTCTGGAGTTCCGATAATCTTTACACCAGATTTAACTACAACATCTTTGTCTAAGATTGCATATTTAATTTCTACATCTTTTCCAATATGAGCATTAGACATGATTATTGAGTCTTCTACTTTAGAGTTTTCAGAGATAAATGTTCTACGTGATACTAAACTGTTTCTTACATATCCTTCAACAACGCATCCTGTTGCAAATTGACTATTCTTAACATCGGAAGTCTTAGTAAAGTGAGTAGCTACTTCATTCTTTGTTCTAGTAATAATGTGTTGGCTACTGTATAACAATGAATTCATATGATCGACATTCAACATATCCATGTTAGCATCATAGTAACTCTTCACATCAAAGATATTGCACATGTATCCTGTGTATTCGTATGTACCACAGTTTAAACGACTAATCAAACTTAAGAAGAAGTCTTCTAAGTTAGCAGATGCACCTATTCTTTGACCTTTACGAAGTTTGTTAATTAAGTTTTGAGTTTCAATGATGAAGATATTCATTGATAAGTTGTAAATATCAGAATTATGTGGATATTCACTAAAGTTATGATTGCCCTTTACACGATTTGTTTGATCATCAATTTCTAAAATTTGATCATCAGAAGCAATCTTATCTTTTGGCATACGTTTGAATACAACTGTCATGTCATTCTTTTGTGCCTTATGAATCTTCAAAACAGCTTTCAAATCAACACTGTTTAACATCTTATTACCAACAAAAACAGTATATGTTGAACGTGATTTTTCTAAGTAATCAATTACATCATCAAAATATTTTTGACCTTCTACTTTTTGACGAACTAAATCTTGAGAAAAGTTAATATAGCGATAACTACCAATGCTATCTAATCCCCATTCTCTACCGCCACCTAAATGGTCAAAGTAGGATTTTAATTTAGCTTGGTTTACCACTAAGAAAATGTTACGAATATTAGCATTTACAATACTTGATAAAGCAAAATCCATGATACGGTATTTGCAGTCAAAGTAAAGAGTAGCTAATGCTCTTCTTTTGGTCAATGGTAGTAATTCCGTATATTCATGTTCATTCCCTAAGATTGCACACATTTTATTATTCTTCATGACTTGTCACCCCAACTACTTCTTTATTTCCGATAACTGCAATTTCATCTGTACCATCAATGACAACATCATCGCCGATAACAGCACCTTCACCGATAATTGCGCGATGAATAGTTACATTTTTACCAATCTTTGCACCTGGCATGATCACAGAATCTGTTACAACAGAACCTGTTTGAATTCTTACATTAGCAGATAAAATACTATGATCAACCTTACCTGCAATATAAGAGCCATCAACAATCATTGCATCTTTAATTTCAGCTGTTTCAGCAATAATTTGTGGTGGTGCAATAGGATTTCTAGAATAGATACGCCATGTTCTATCTTGTAAGTTTAATTCATTATTTTCATCTAAGAATTCCATGTTTGCATGCCATAATGAATCGATAGTACCAACGTCTTTCCAATATTCTTTGAAGTTGTATGCAAATACACTTTCACCACTCTTTAGGTAATATGGAATAACATTTTTACCGAAGTCCACCATATCTTGATTACGAGTAAAGCTATTTACTAAAACTTCACGTAATCTCTTCCAGTTGAAGATATAAATACCCATGGAAGCATGATTACTCTTAGGTTCAGCTGGCTTTTCTTCAAAATCAATAATACGATTATTGTCATCAGTATTCATAATTCCGAAACGTGATGCTTCATCCCAAGGAACATCAATAACAGCAACTGTTAATGAAGCTCCTGTTTCTTTATGTTGGTCAAGCATTGCTTCATAGTCCATCTTATAGATGTGGTCACCAGATAAAATTAAAATATATTCTGGATCCATTTGATCAATGTAACCAATATTTTGATAGATAGCATGAGCAGTACCTTCAAACCACTTGCTACCTTCATTATTAGAATATGGTTGTAATATTGTTACTCCCGCATTCAAGTCATCTAATCCCCAACTAGCACCATTTCCAATATGTGCATTTAGATTTAAGGGTTGATACTGGGTAATAACACCGATATTTTTAACTCCTGAGTTAACGCAATTACTTAAAGTGAAATCAATAATGCGATAACGTCCACCAAATGGTACAGCAGGTTTAGCTTGATTATGTGTCAATTTTCCTAAACGTGTACCTTTACCTCCTGCAAGGATTACTCCTAACATTTCATTTTTCATATACTACGATGAAGCGTAACAACTTCATCTCTCACCTCACTTTGTTCTTACCCTAGACATCAAACAACAAAAACAACCAAATTCTCTCTCTCTTTTTTTGCTTATTTCTTATGTGAGTGTTTCTTAGAACTTCGACGAGTTACCTTAATATCTTTAGGTTTCAATATAATTGCGCCTAAAGCTGGAACTGTTGTAGTAATAGAATGTTCATAATCTTTAAAGTTAACTTCTTCGCTAACACTATCAGCATTATGCTCTACCCATGTTCCACCAAATTCCTTCATCTCAGTATTTAAAATTTCAGTATATGTACCCTCATATGGGACACCAATTCTGAAGTTTCTTCTTTCAACTGGTGTAAAGTTTAAGATAACAATCAAGAAATCTTTTTTACGTTTACCATGACGAATAAAGCTTAAAACTGTATCATCATGATTATCAGCATCTATAACTTCTAACGTAGCATCTTGTTGGCCTAATTCCCACAATGGTCTTTCTTCCTTATAGAAGTGGTTTAAAACTGAAGTAAAATGTTGCATCTTAGCATTCATTTCATCTTGTAAATCTACCCACTCTAATCCGTGATCAAATTTCCATTCTAAGAATTGTCCCCATTCGCCACCCATGAAGAGTAATTTCTTACCTGGATGCATCATCATAAATGTATAAAGTGTTCTCAATTGTGCAAATTGACGATATCTGTCTCCCCACATCTTATGCATTAAACTCTTCTTACCATGTACCACTTCATCATGTGATAAAGGTAATACAAAGTTTTCTGCTTGCCAGTACATAAATGAAAATGTAACTAAATTCAAGTTATCTTTTCTAAAATATGGATCCATTTCGAAAAATTCTAATACATCATTCATCCAACCCATATTCCATTTATAATCAAATCCTATTGCTCCAGATTCAATAGTTCCTGATATTTGTGTACCTGATGAACTTTCTTCAGCAATAATCAAAGATTCAGGATGAGCGAACTTCACAACTTTATTGAATTTTTGTAGAAAAGCATATCCTTCTAAATTACGAGTATCTCCGTATTTATTAGGCTTCCATGGACCTTCGTCATAATCTAGGTAAATCATGTTTGATACGGCATCTACTCGCATACCGTCTAAATGAAATTCGTTAAGCCAATAAAAGGCACTTGATAAAAGGAATGATTGCACTTCTGGTTTACCTAAATCAAAATTCAAAGCTCCCCAACCTATATTCTTAGCTCTGTCTGGATCTTCATACTCGTAAGTTGGAGTTCCATCATAATATGCTAAAGCATCATCATTAATACTGAAGTGACCAGGAACCCAGTCAACTAAAACACCAATATTATTTTGATGACATTCATTAACAAAATCCTTAAATTCATCTGGTGTACCGTAACTTGAACACAAAGCAAAGTACCCCGTTAACTGATAACCCCAGGATGCTGGAAGGGGATGCTCCATCAATGGCATAAATTCAATATGAGTGTAACCCATCTTTTTTACATATGGTATTAACTCTACTGTCAAATCTTTAAACGTGTACAAACTACCATCTTCATGTTCTTTCCATGATGGCGCGTGTACTTCATAAATATTAATTGGATTATTAAAATGATTCATACGTTTTTGTCTGCCACGCCATAGACCGTCATTCCATTTAAACGGTTCCAATTCTTTGACGACAGCTGCTGTCTCAGGTCTTTTCTCATATACCTGTGCCATAGGATCTGTCTTCATAATTTCTCTACCGTTTGCTTGTTTGACTAGATATTTATAATATTGATTTTCTCGAGATTCTTTTACCTCGATACTCCAAATACCAGATTTCTCATCTAAAATCATCGGATGAGATTTATCCCAATTGTTAAAGTCTCCACATACCCATACTTGTTTAGCATGAGGAGCCCAAACGCGAAAAACATAACCGCTTTCATCATCTTTACTAATTTTATGAACACCTAAAAAATTATAGAGTTCATAGTTCACACCTTGATTAAACATGTGTTTATGATTTTCTAGCGATTCTTGTCCGTGGCGTTCTTCTGTATTTACAGCCATAGACACCCCTCCTTATGTTGAATTGATAAATTTAAAATCATCTACTTTTATAATACAACGTATATTGATTTAAAGAAATAGCTTTCACAAATTTTATCAAAATCAGCCGACTTTTTTAATCTATTTTTCATCTAAATGTATTTTTTACTAATTTTATTCCAATAAAAAAAGAGAGAAAAATTATTTTTTCTCTCTAAATTTCTCTTAGTCAGTAACAGTTATTATAAAGCCACCTGGAGCGATTTCATTTTTTTCGATATTACTTGCTAAAATTTTCTTTCCATCCACTTTTACATCTATATTATTCTTTCCAAAATTAAAAATTGATTGCACTTTACACCCAGGTAATTCTCGTATTAACTCAACACTATAATTACCCTTGTCTACTAAACTCCATGTTATATTACTATAATTTAATACTTTTGAATACTTTTTTCTTATAGCAATTAAATCTTTCATAAAATTGAACATTCTTAAATCTTGCTGACTTTTATCCCAAATCATGCATCTTCTACAATCTGGGTCTGGTCCTCCAGTCATACCAATTTCAGTACCATAATAAATACATGGACTTCCTATCAACATAAACATAAAGGCTAAAGCCTGTCTTACTTTATCCTTATCACCCTTTGCTAGCGTTAAAATTCTAGCCGTATCATGTGTATCTAATGAATTTAACATAACTTGATTATTTTGATCCCGATATTTCATTAAATTATTTATAAGTGCATCCATCATCTCTGTAATATTGATCTTATTCAAAATAATTCCATCAATAATTGCATCAGTAAATGGATAATTCATCACGCCATCAAATTCAGCTTGGTCTAACCAAGATTGAGCTGAATGCCAGACCTCTCCTACAACATAGAAATCTGATTTCAACTTATGAGTTTCTCGATAGAACTTCTTCCAAAAGTGATGATCTATTTCATTAGCAACATCTAACCTCCAAGCATCGATATCAAATTGTTCAATCCAATATCTAGCAATTTCTAACAAATAATCTTGCACTTCAGGATTAGCTGTATTTAATTTAGGCATATGTGGTGTCTTAGCAAAAACTTCATAGGTTAAATTTTCTGCTTGTTCCAGACTAATTTCATCATAAGATACTGGGAATTTATTAATATGGAACCATTCGGCAAAGCGGGATTTTTCTCCATTCTTTATGACATCTTGCCATTGCATGGAAAAGTCCCCCATATGATTGAATACAGCATCTAACATTATCTTAATACCACGTTCGTGTGCTTTATCTACTAATTCTTTGAATTTTTCCTTACTGCCAAAAGCAGGATCAATATTAAAATAGTCTATCGTATCATATTTATGGTTAGAATGTGCAGCAAAAATCGGACAAAAATAGATTCCATTAATTCCTAAGTCTTCCAGATAATCTAAATGATCGATTACCCCTTGAAGATCACCACCAAAGAAATTTGTTCTACTAGGCTTTTCACTTCCCCATGGCAATGTTCCTTTGGGATCAATTGAATGATCACCATTAGAAAAGCGTTCAGGAAAAATCTGATACCAAACCGTTTTTTTCACCCAATCTGGCGTTTTTATGCGATCTATTTCGTGGAAATAAGGCATTCTAAAACCAGAACTATTCTCTAAATGTGTCTTAGAATAACTCCAAATATGTCTATCATCATATAAAAATTCTTTGCCATTTCTAAATTTGATTTTAAAAAAGTATTGTAACCTTTTTAGTGGAACGCTCACATTTAATTGCCAATAATCATAAAGGCTTGTTGAAGCTTGTAGATTCATTTCTTGAACTTGATATTCCCAAATCTGCTTCTTTTTATCATTTATGGTAACGTCATATGGATCTCCATAATATAAAATTACATTTTCAACTTCATTTGTCCCCGTTCTTAACCTAATCTGAAAGTCATCTTTCTTTACTAAATATGCCATTTCACTATCTGGCCTGTGATAAAGTGCTGCTAAATTCATTTTTCTCAAATTCCCCCTATGCTATCTTGATACTTCCAATCAAACTTTTCTTAGAATCTTTTTTGTCTTTTCAATTGGATATGGTGCTTCTTCCTTATAATAATAATTTACATCAGCTATTTTAGCTTTTACTACATGATTATCAACACCAACTGGGATTTCAACCTCATCGCCAACTTGAATACTCTCATCATCAGTCAAATAATTATATTCTTTATATCCACCTTCAAAGAATACACCACAAATAATATATTCGCCTTTTCTGCGTAATCTCCTATTATAAACACTTGATTTAAAAATCTCTGTTTCATCTTCTTGTGAAATTATATTTGTTATATCTTTAATAAAATCTCCCCAATCTGTTGGAAGAGAATATTTATCATAAGTTCCCACATAAATCTTTCGATCATTTTGACTATTTTCAATTATTAATTGGTAATCCCGCTTTTCTTCTGGCTCAATAACATCTTTAGGATTGCCTAAGATTCTATTAAATGAATTAGTAAAAGAATAATTTTCTAAAAGTTCTTTCACCTTATTAGGAATTACATACGTCTTAACGATTTTCATTCCTTTATTATCTTTTTGACTATATTCAATTTTATCTTCTTTAGCGGTTATAATTAGCTTTTCTATCTTGATCGTATTGTTTAAATTATGTCTAGTTTCTAAAATAACTTTTTTTATTTCATCCTTAGTATCTTTACCATCAAATAACCATAAATAATCCAAATCTAACGTTTCTCGAATATAACTTGAAGTCTTGCTAACTGATTCGTCTCCATTGACTATACCTACTAATTGGTTCTTTCTACCATTTTCATCAGTTACATCCAAAGTCCAAGGTCTAGCATCTAAACCTATAATGTTACCCTCTCTGTTATTGAAACAATCCCTTATACTTGCTAAAATCTTTTGAGTGATTTCTTCATCAAATTTAAATGTCCGATCAAAAAATTTTCGATCACCATTAATTTCTAATCTATAGCTATATCTCTTAACTCTAACTTTTCCATTTTTCTTTATTATAACTATTTGTTTTGTTTCTTCATTTTCTTGAGGTCTAAGTCGTAAGCCCCCACTATCATCTGTAACAATTTTAACTTTCTCTAAGGGAGCTTCAAATAGAACACTAAATCCACCTAACATTGTTACCGCTTCCTTTCAGATATAATTATACTAAAAAAAGCCATTAGGAAAAACCTAATAGCCTCTTAAATTAATTAATTAGTTATTCTTTAAACTACACCTTGTGCTTCCATTGCTTCTGCTACCTTTAAGAAGCCAGCAATGTTTGCACCTGCTACATAGTCTCCATCTAAACCATATTTCTTAGCAGCTTCATCAATATTATGATAAATATTAACCATGATATCTTTTAGCTTACCATCTACTTCTTCAAATGACCAACTTAGACGTTCTGAATTTTGACTCATTTCCAGGGCTGACACTGCAACACCACCAGCATTGCTTGCTTTACCTGGAACAAAAAGTACCCCGTTTTCTTGAAGATACTTTGTTGCGTCTAATGTAGTTGGCATATTTGCACCTTCACAAACAGCAAGTACACCATTAGCAACTAAATTCTTAGCATCATCTAAATCTAACTCATTTTGAGTTGCACATGGTAAGGCAACATCAGCTTTAACTGACCATACCCCACGACCTTCATGATATTGAGCACTTTCTCTTCGTGCTGCATATTCTGTTAATCGTTGACGTTTAACTTCTTTAACATCTTTTAACAGTTCAACATCAATTCCTTCTGGGTCATATACCCAACCATTAGAGTCAGAACATGTTACAACTTTAGCTCCTAATTGTTGTGCCTTTTCAATTGCATAAATAGCTACGTTACCAGCACCAGAAACTGTCACAACTTTATCTTTCAAGTCTTTACCATGATCTTTTAATAATTCTTCAACTAGATATAGTAATCCATAACCAGTTGCTTCAGTACGAGCTAAAGAACCACCAAAGGTCAAGCCTTTACCAGTTAGAACACCTTCATATGTAGACTTTAGACGCTTATATTGACCAAATAAGTAACCAACTTCACGAGCACCTGTTCCGATATCACCAGCTGGTACGTCAACATCAGCTCCAACATATTTATAAAGTTCAGTCATGAAACTTTGACAGAATGCCATAACTTCTCTGTCAGACTTACCTTTAGGATCAAAGTCCGAACCACCTTTAGCACCGCCAATTGGTAGTGAAGTTAATGCGTTCTTAAATACTTGTTCAAATCCTAAGAACTTAATAATACCTAGGTAAACTGATGGATGTAAACGAAGACCACCCTTATAAGGCCCAATTGCATTATTAAATTGAACACGATAACCATTATTAACTTGAACTTGTCCATTATCATCTACCCAACTTACTCTGAATAGAATTTGACGGTCAGGAGTTGTTAATCTTTCCAATAAAGCTTCTTTACGATACTTTTCTTCATCACTTTCGATTACTGGTCTTAATGATTCTAATACTTCTTTAACAGCTTGATGGAACTCAGGCTGACTAGGATTTTGTTCTACTACTCTTGAATAAACGTCATCAACATAACTCATTAGCAGCACCTCCAATTTTATCGTTGACCTAATTATATCTAATACATCTATTTAAAATCAACTGTTTTCTTATATTTTTTAAAAATAAATTAAATTTACCTAATCTAAAATTAAACTTAAGGCCAGATTTATTTAATAAAAAATAAAAATGTACAGGAGAAGAAAAAATAATGAAAACAAGATTAACTAAAAGTGAAATGGAAATCATGGAAGTATTGTGGGATGCGGGAAAAGCATTAACGACATCAGAAATCATTCAAAGGTCAAAAGAAAAGGAAAAGGAATGGAAAGACAGTTCTGTCCATCTGCTTATAAAAAGTTTAATGAACAAAGATGTTATCAAAGTCGAGGGATTTAAAAAAACAACAAAAAATTATGCCAGGACTTTTATACCTGTAAAAAACAGGGAAGAGTTTTTAGTAGGTCAGATTATAGATAAAAAAACAACGCTTGCTGCCAGGAAAAGGATATATTCTTATCTTATAGAAAAGGAAAGTAATCTGGAAATGATAGAATTTATTCAGAAGCTGCTTGAAGAACGAAAAGAAGAAATAAAAGTAAAACAAAAATAAATGTGCCGAATTTCGGTACATAGAGAGAAAGCCAGCCCTGCCGGACTGGTCTTTAAGAGGAAAGTATAAGAAACTTATCAAAGAATAAGTATTTCTGTATTTTTTATTATATCAGTAATTTGTGAACATATTGTGAGAAAAATAAAGATCATCTGACGATAACAGCAGGAGGGTAATATTCCACCTGCTTTTTTTGTGCAGATCAGGAGGGAAAAGAAGGAGAAAGAGAATGACACTTGGAGAAAAAATCAAAAAGTACAGGGAATTACGGGAACTAACCCAAAGAGAATTAGGACAAAAAGTTGGATTCTCTTCAGGAACAGAGGATTCCCGTATAAGAAAATATGAAAAAAATATGATGGCTCCCAAAACAGATATACGGAGGAAGATTGCAGAAGCTCTGGATATAGATATGTCAGCATTAAACGATATAGATATTCAGACGGAAAAAGATGCTATCAGAGCGTTATTTTATCTTGAAGAAAAATATGGAATGGATATAAAAAAGACAGATAGGGATATAAGTTTAACTTTTGACATAGATAATACAGATATATGGAAACTGATAGAATATCTTGAAGAATGGGCAACGAAAAAAGAAGAGTATATAAAAAAGAAAGGAAATACAACGGGAGAATTTCAATGGAAAATCTATGAGAAGTATAATGGAATAAAAAAGTTAAAGGCTGGATTTGTGAATGAAATGGAAGCAAGGGAATATGCCAGTTTTTTAGAAAACTGTAATAGGATGGCTGGATATAATGGAAGTAGATTTAGCATAGAGTACGGTTGTCCTGTATCAGAAGCACAGGAAGAGTACGATATATGGAAAGCACAATTTCCAAAGAATTTAGAACGTACCGAAATTCGGCACAATTAAAAAGGAGAGAGACATGAATATTACAGGGATAGCAAGAGAAAATTTTGAAGAAGCAGGACTGCCATTAAAAAATACAATCGAATTAACTACAAAAAATGAATATACAATCCCCGATATATGGGGATTAAAGGTGGGGAGAAAATTTCTGGACACGGGAGAGATAGCATCTCATTTTGAAGAACAACAATTTTTTGAGATCAGAAAACGGGCAACATTACTGGAATATCCCCATACAGTAATCCTGATGGAACAGGATTTTGCAGAGAGAAAAGTCATAGATTACTATGTTATTTACGATATAAAAGAAAGCAGTAAATATAAACCGACCATTGTAAATGAATATGTAGATAATATAATATTGGGGACAGGGGAATATAAGTGCGAATATGAAATATTGCTTAGCTGCGGTGATGCAACAAGAAGGCTTGTTATCCCAGTCAGGACAATCAATATGCCTATGTATGATTTTATAACCAGTATTGAAGATGAGATAGAAGATGTCATGGACAGAAGTTCGGAAGAAAACATCTTTAGCAACATAATAATTGATACGGGAGACTATTTTCTGCTTGATATGTTTGACGAGTATGGTCGTACATATAAAGTTGAGATTACAAGTGTTTATGACTTTATAAAGATGATTGTATCTATCCGTCAGATTCGATGTGAATTTTTCCCCTACGAGAAGAAATAGGTGTCAGTAAGTGTCAGTAGAAAGGTAAAAAGAGCTGTGTTATAATAAAATCAGTAAATTAGATTTAAATAGTAGAAGAAAGAAAAGCAGAAGGAACACAATCTTCTGCTTTTTTTGTACCGAAATTCGGCACGGATTAAAAAGCAGAGGTGATGGCATGGACATTGTACAAATAACAGACAGAATATTAGTATCCATCGGGATAGGAATGAGTGCTGCATTTCATTTATTTCGATTTTCGATTATGACATTAATGCCAGCAATCGAGGATATAAAAACAGATGTAATGTGTGAAGGTCTGTCATTAAAAAGAGGACTAATTATAACGGTCGGTATTCTGGTCAGTATATCACCGATTCTTTTAGCGATAAAGAATAGTGAACAAAGAAGGAGCCTTTGTCATTTACAGATATTTTTGTTGTTATATCTATTGTGTACTTATTTTTATGATCTGTGGAAAATTAAGCATTGGCTATACGGGTGTATCGTGTTAATCTTCTGTATAGATTTGACATGGTGCGTCATAGAATTTTGTCAGGAATATGTGCCGAAATTCGGTACACATAAACGTAAAAAAGATTCTGAAAAAAGCAGACTGGAACACTGGAATAGTGGAAAATAATGTGATATATTAAAGCTAAACATAAAAGTTGGAGATGGAGTGATATGATAGATAAATATACCGAAAATCTCCGGCAAATCTACTTATAAATGTGCCGAAATTCGGTACGGAACAGGAGGAAGTTATGAGAGAAAAAACGATGAAGAAAGGGCATTTGTTACTGACATTACTTGCTTTTGTATGTTTAATGGGACTGGGAACAATTCATGCAAATGCTGCAACGGTGAAAGCAAAAGTTGATGTAAAAAAATTTTATGGGATTGCGGAGCAAGTTTTGCAGGAGATAAACAAAGAAAGACGAAGTAATGGATTACAGGATTTAAAGATGGATGCAACTCTTACAGAAGCAGCAATGAATATAGCATTACAGGAACAGGGAGGTAATGCTACTGTAAGTAATCCAGAAATCTATAATGATAAATATACGATTAAGGGTGCTTTTAAATTGGGGGATATAGATGGATATGATGAATATGAGGATAATCTATGGAAAGAAACAACTAAGGGAAAAAGAGCTATCACAAAACATGTGTCAGAATTAGGAAAATTTCTATACAAAGATAGTAATATTTCCTCGACAATAGGAATAGGTATAGTAGCGACAGATAATCCTAAAAATATTCCCAGAGAATTGAATAATGGAAGTCGATATAATGTAACTTATTGTTTTGTCAGCAATTGGATTGCATATGATTCAACAAGTTATGATATCTATAAAAATAATGGAAAAACAGTGCGTACTCAGATGGATTTATATATTGATTCATCGAATACCTATTTAATTGTTGACGCTGACAAAAATGAATTAACCCCTAAATATGCCTATGATGTGATTAAAAAAGGAGAAAAAAGGAAGGCACATCCGGGTGTGTGGGAAAATATTCCCGTCACTGGAGCAAAACGTTTCTTATGTAAACTTTCCAATGATGGTGCTTCATGGAGCAGCTCTAATCCATCTATAGTTTCTGTAGATGCTAATGGAAATATAACAGCAAAGAAAAATGGGATTGCCACAGTAACAGTTAGAGTAGGAAGTTTACAGGCAACTAAAAAATATGTGGTTTCTGATATAATTAGTGTGGATACAGATACCCTTTTGTCCCTTCCAAATTGGAAATCTAAATCAGATATTCCTAAAGAATATACGGGAAACTGTTATGCCGGGGGATATGCACTGGAAGTAAAAAATGGTCGTATTACATGGTCTAAAAATATGAAGACAAATAAAGTTACAAGACCAGGAAAGAAAAAAAGCGTCACAAAGGTAAAGAAAATTAAAGGGAACTACTACAAGATTATTTCCAAATCTAAAAAGACAGTCCAGTATGTAAAACCTGTTAAGAAAAATATTATTTCTGTAACTATTCCATCTTCAATAAAGCTTAACGGAAAAAGATATAAAGTAACAGGGATTGCAGCGAATGCTTTTAAGAATTGTAAAAAATTGAAGAAAGTAACGATAGGTACAAATGTTAACAGTATAGGAAAAAGAACATTTTATAGATGTTCTAAGTTACGGACAATTAAAGTAAAAACTTCCAAGCTAACTGGTAGTCGAGTTGGAAAACAGGCATTTAAAGGACTTAATAAAAAAGCAGTAATTAAAGTTCCAAAGAAACAGTTAAAAGCTTATAAGAGACTTTTTAGAGCAAAAGGTGTTGGAAAAAAAGTAACTATTAAAAAATAGAAAATTGAGTACGGAAAAGGATGTTCGAAAGAATGTCCTTTTTTTGTACCCATTTTTAGATGTGGAAAGGATTTATTTATGAATTTTTCAGTAAAAAATCCGAATAAGAGAAAAAATATATATTATTCTCAGGTTTTAATCTACCGTCAGCATTTCACGCAAAGTTTCACTGCTGATAATGCCTGTTTCTTCTTCATAATATTTATATCATAAGAAGAGATTTAGAAATTTTTATATGAAAGAAAAATAAATTGCTGACTGTGGTTTAAAAAGAAATTGAAGATAGAAAGGAGGATAGACTGGACTTAGGACTAAGAAACTTTTTAGTCTATATCAACAATGGTAATAGCATTAATAGCGAGAGGAGTATTTAATCATGAAAAAGTTAGTTCATGTAAAAAGTTTAATTACGCTGGCATTATGTTTGATGATGTGTTTTACCTTTTTTGCCCCTGCATCTACTGTACAAGCAAAAAAAAGAGTAGTTGATAATGTTTTTATGTATCCAACAGATCCATATAGTTATCCTACGTGTACAGGTTGGGTTCCTTGTAAGAAAACATTTACAAGTTCTAAAAAGGCATCGAAAACTTATGTCAGAGAAACTGCATGGAAAGTCATTGATACAGCATATCTGTATAAAGCTGCTACATCAAGAGGTAAAGTGTTCTATACAAAATATAAAATGAAACAGCTTTATCGGTGTCGTATGCATTACAAAAAAGGATCAAAGAAATACACGAAAGATGAAATGGATCAGATCACAATACAGAATATGGGGACAACAAAAACGAAACCGAAAAAACCTTACAAAAAATGGTAACTGAAAAGGAGGTTTTTATATGAAAAAAGCAACTACGATAAGAAAACTGATTACTCTATCCTTGTGTCTTATGATGTGTCTTAGTGTTTTTGCACCAGCGTCTGTATTCGCTAAATGTTCTCATAAGAATACAAAGTTAGTTGTCTTGAAGGAAGTCACTTGCACAAGAAACGGAAAATGTGTGAAAGTTTGTATAAAATGTGGAAAAAATTTAAAGACATGTTCTGTAAAAAAACTAGGTCACACTTATAAACACATCTATATTAAACCTACCTGTAATAATAGGGGATGGGAAGGAACTATGTGTAAGCGTTGCGGATATAGTGTCGCAGAAAAATCATACCCTGCATTAGGTCATAATTATAAAACAACCGTTTACAAAGGAACTTGTAACACTCCAGGGGTAACTGTTAAAGTATGCAAACGTTGTGGCGATAAAAAATCGTATTCTACTGGAAAAGCTTTAGGACACAAATGGGGAAAATGGCAGTTAGTTTCACTCAATGGAGGAAAGGCACGCTATTCGCGTACATGTTCCAGATGTCATAAAACGAAATATAAAAATAATTAATTAAATATGAATCAGAAAGGATGTTAATCATGAAAAAAATCCTTATACTAACACTATGTTTCTTAATGTGTTTCATCACTTTAACTCCGACAGCTTTCGCCAAGTGTTCACACAAAAATACTAAATGGGAAACACTGCAGGAAGCAACCTGTACAAAAGCAGGAAAGAGGGTAAAATTATGTACAAAGTGTGGTAAGAGTCTTAAAACAGAAAGGATTAAAAAGAAAAATCATACATTAAAGCGTTATATCAAAAAAGCCACTTGTACATCTAATGGATTAAATTGGGAACGTTGTTCTCGCTGTAACTATACACATGTACTTAACAAAATTCCAGCGAAAGGACACGCTTTTGGTGTTACGCATTATGGAGCAAGTTGTACAGCTCCAGAGATGACTATTAAGACTTGTGAACGTTGTGGTAAAAAAGAAACAACAACGAAGGGTAAACCTATTGGACACAAATGGGGAAAATGGCAGTTAGTTTCAGTAAATGCAAGTGGTGTGAGAAATTATCGAACATGTGTCAGATGTGGCTTAAAGCAATATAAAAACAGTCGTTATAAGTTAAAAATCCGGGGAGTAGTCAACCAAATTAACTGGAACCGAATTCTAAAAGCTTAAGAGGCTGTTTAGAGCAAAATGCATTGGAAAAAAGTAAATACAAAAAATAGAACATTGAGTACGGAAAAGGATATTCGAAAGAATGTCTTTTTTTGTGTCCATTTTTAGGGATGGAAAAGGGTAATTATACTATGATACGAGGACCACCATAACAATTAATGAAGATATATAAATAGAATAAGAAAATATGAGGAGAGAAGCTATGAAGATAAAAATGATATTAAAAAAGGGAATGGTCTTTCTGTTTGCAGCAGCAATGGCAGTAACAGGAGTGTTTTCCTTGGGCGTAATGGCAGCCTCCGGGTTGGAAGGTGCATATATTAGCCCTAAATCAAAGATGGGATTAAAGTATGCCAACAACTTTAGCCGGGATGTGTCGAAAAGCCAGATAGATGTCCCTAACTTTATGGCAGACAGTGACAGTAATGGTGATGAACCCAATAAGAGTTTCAATGCACAGCAGGTGGCAGCAGGTAATTCCGATGCTGGTCAGAAATGGCATGGTTTTGCTGCCTACGCAAAAAATCATGACCCATCTGATTTTTGGGTAAAGTATAAAAATGTTACGACGGCAAATGGAAAGTCGGTCGATCTTAAAATAGAAGTGACCGACTGGAAAACGCAGAATAATGAATCAAAACCATTACCATCTAATACAGATATGTTCGGGCATGATAACAATTCCGCACATCTTGGTTATGCCATTGGTTTTTCTTATAAGAAAACGGGAGTTGTCATGTTCTCCGGGTTTAAGTGGGTAAAATTTAAATATACTTTTTTATATAATGGAACGAATACCAAAGCTCCATTTACCGGATTTGCTACATTCCAGGATATTGACCAGAACCAGTATGTGGCTATCACAGATGGGACAGAATGTATCTCTAAAGCTTCCTATATTGGTGGTAGTGATGGAAATACATGGTGTGAGCCGGATGGATGGACATATAAATCCATAAAAGATCAGAATGCTTCTTCGGGTATGGGAAGAGATACTTTTGATAAGACATGTATTTCACTTTATGTAAATAATATGACGGATATGTCCATCAAGTATGGCTGGACAGGTCATACAGCTATCGCTTATTTCGATTTAGCCCCATGGGCGATGAATTCTTTTGAAGATGATGCAAATCCTGATATCCCGAAGAAATTAATCCAGAGTGGAAGTTCATGGATCAGCAATGAAAAAACATCAGCAGTAGCTTATAAATTAGGGGATACTTATTCATACCGTTACGAGGATACTACTCCGACCTATGCAACAGATATTTTATCAAATTTATGGACGGAACAAAAGAAGACTGCTATATCTTCGTATGCATGGGAAGATACGCTGGATTCTGGGCTTAGTTATGTGGCTGGTTCCCTGCAGGTAGATGTAGGAGGGAAAAATTTTACATCTCTATTTACAGATTATTCCAGAGGACAGAATATCAAATTTAGTGCAACAAGTGATGTACTAAATGATACTTCATTTTATGGAAAGAAAGTAACCGTTACATTTAAAGTAAAGATTAGAGATGCAGCATCTTATAGCTGGCTTGGACATGAGCGTACCGCAGATAATAAATACCGCCTGATTCCAAATGCAGCAAAAAGAAGCATGACATATCTGAAAAAACTGGCATATGATGAAAAGAAGGAAGTATACACAGTAACAGATAGTGATTATGGCTCTGCTTCACAGAACACTTCCACCGTCTGGTCAAAAGTCCCTATCGGTGACCCGGACAATCCTGATCCAGACCCGAAGAAGACCGTTTCCGATGAGGACGAGAAAAATGTCCTGAGTAACACACTTACCAATGCGGATGAGACATTCACTTATACCGTTTCTAAGGAAATTGAAAAGAACATGCCTTCTACCGCAAAGTATTCCAAGGTTGTAATCAAGGATGCTGTTGATTCCTGTCTGACGATTGATTCCGTTAAGTTTTATGCAGGGGATAAAGATGTCACAAGCAGTTTTGCTCCTACTTCCGCAAACAAGGGAAATTATCTGGAATATGCAGCATCTTCTGACCTGCTCAATAACAAAGATTTTTACGGGAACAATGCCGGAACAACTGTAAAAATGGTTATAAAAACACATATTGATGCAAAAAAAGTTTCGATTGAGACACTCCGGGCGCATGGACACCTTGTGGAGAACGATAAAAAGACAGAGACAGACATTAAGATTAAAAATGAGACAACAGTTACAACAACAAAAGCCGATAACCAGGGTACATGGGATGTCGATAAGAAGGTAACCCCACCACCGACTACAACGGATTCTCCTGTACCATCTATCAAAGACCCAGTGAAAAAAGTATCGGATAGTGATGACCTGAACTGGGATGCGACAGTAAAACAGGATGGAGAAAAAACGCCAGGAAGCCATAACCGTGTCACAGATGTAACAAATCAGTGGCTCTATACTTTAACACAGGAAATCCCGGCACATACGGTAGAGTTATTCCATTACAAATCCTTTACTATCACAGATGCCGTAGATTCTTGCCTTTCTTATGATGTAAAAGACATTGCAATCAAAGCAGGGGATAAGGATTATACCGATAAATTTGACGTGACAAAAGGGGAAGATAACAGCATTACCCTTACAGCAAAAGCTGACGTGTTAACTTCAGAAGAATTCTACGGTGGAAATGCTGGTAATAAGATCGTGGTTTCCTTCCCTGTAAAGATCTCAGCCGATGCAGAAACTTTAAAAGATGAAAATCTTGGACACCTTGAGATGGATGGCAAGAAGCTGGCACACTTACAGAAAGTATCTGACTTACAGAAGTTATCTGGCTTTACTGACTTAGTAAAGAGTAAAGATAACGAGTATGTCTATGCGTTCTTGAATCAGGCAAAAACACATATTGATTCCCAGATAAAATATGAGGGACAGACTGGCGTAAAAGACCGCAGTACAGATAAAGTACAGACAGCCGTAGAGACAGCCGACCCTACTATTAAAAAGGAAAGCAGCAAGTATGAATGGCAGGTTGGTGACAAAGTAGATTATACGATCAATGTTGGTGATGCAAATAGCAACAGTATCGCAGATAACGTAGTTATCACAGATGAAAGCCTGCCAAAAGCAATGCTCCCGGATAAAGATTCCATTACGATCAGCAGCACTTTTGATAAAGAAAAATCTGGTGCGCCAGAGGATAGGGACATCAGTAAAGATGCAAAGATAGAATATACAGAGAAAGGATTTGTTATTACTATCCCGAAACTGTACCGTGGTGAAGTTACAACAATCAAACTGACCTGTACAGCAAAAGAAAAATCTACCTACGATTCCATCACAGACCAGTGGGCAGACTGCCTTGAAAAAGCAAATGCAGATAAGAAACTTACTTGTGTGAACGGGGAAGTGATTGAAAACCGGGCATATGTTACAGCTACCTTAATGTTAAAGGATAAGGATAATCCTCCAGATGACTTAGAGCGTGTATGGGTGAATACTCCTCATCTGAACATTAAAAAGTCCGTAGAAAAGAAGGAATATAATGTAGGAGAAACAGTAAAATATACTCTCGTTGTTACAAATGTACATGAAGGTACATTAGCAAGAGATATTGTCATCACTGACCAGTTACAGACTCCGGGTGAGACTATCGTTGAAGGCACTATCCGATTAAAGGATGAGACAGGGGCAGTATATGACCTTGGTAAAAAAGCTGGCAAAGATGCTGAGAAACCATATCTTGAGACACAGGATGATACTTCCTTTAAGATCACAACAGGAATGAACTTACGTTATGACGGAGAATCTCCATTTAAGAAGTTAGCAGAGATTGATGATAAAGTCCACTGGAAGAACAAGGAAGGCTTGACTCAGGAAGAGTGGGATGCACCGATCACACATACGAAGTTTACAGTAACTTATGAAGCAAAAATAAATAAAGAGCCTGCTGACACAAATCAGTTTGTGAATGTTGCGACTGCAAAAGGCTCTAATACAGACGAAGTAAAAGATGATGAGATTGTTTACTTAAAAACTCCTGTTATCAAAGTGGAAAAAGAAAGTGACAAGGATTCCTATCAGAAAGGTGAGACTGCAAAATATCATCTGACAGTCACACAGACAAGGGAAGACAGAACTGCAGTAAATGTAGTGATCAAGGATGCTTTAAAAGATGAAGACTCTGAGAAAGAAAAGATCAAAGGGGATACGATTAAAGTTTACTATAACGGAAATGAGTTTACACCTGTTTCTGTAAAATCCGATGATACTTCCTTTACGATTGAAACGGGAAAGAATCTTACAGTAAAAGATAAGCTGGAAGTTACCTATGATGCGGAAGTTCTTTCTGATCTTAACAAAGATTCTATCACGAATATCGTAAAAGCAAAGGCAGACAATGCGTATGCAGAGATTGAACTCGATGTGCCAGTCACAAAGGTAACGCAGAATATCTCTGCAAGAAAAACCTCAAACCCGGCATCGGGAACAGTTGTGAAACAGGGTGGACAGATCATCTACTATATTGATGTTCACAATGATTCTGAAACGACACTGAAGAACGTCCTTGTAAGGGATGCTGTTCCAGAGCTTAGTACTTATGTAGAGGGTTCTGCTTCAAACAATGGTAAGGTTATGGAAATCAATGGAAAGCAGTATGTTACCTATGTCATTGATACCCTTCGTGCCGGAAGTACACAGACCCTTTCGTTCGCTGTCACTGTGGATGAAAAAGCGACATCAGAAGATGTTATCTTAAATACTGCAGAGATAAAAGAAACAACGGAGAAAGACCTGAACGAAGATGGAAATATCCCGGATGACCTCTGGAATGAGGACTTCAAAGAAACAAACACAACAAAGCACCCATTATCAAACTGGGCTACGGATATTAAGACCGTAAAAGTCGGTACGCCAGACAGCTATATCGAAAAGAGGGCAGATTCCGCTGTTTATGATGTAGGGGAGACAATCCATTATACGATCGTTGCAGAACAGACAACAAAGGATGGTAAATTGACAAATGCTGTTGTAGAAGATAAAGACCTTCCTGACGGTGTAGATATTGACTATGATTCGATCAAAGTAGATGGAAACACAGTACCAGAGCAGGATACAATGACATCGGATACAAACAGTATCTATCTTATCCGCACAAAGAAAGGATTTAAAGTAGTCTATCCGGAACTTTCCGAAAAATCTACGATCACATTTGATGCTGTGATCAACAGTGAGAAATTAGTAGGTAAGAAGATTCCGAACAAGGCAACCATCATTTCAAACCAGACACCAGAAAAAGAGGCAGTAGTCAAGGTAAAAGTACCGAAAAATCCAATCGAGAAAGTTATCAAGAAGATAATCAACCGAAAGGGTGTATCTGGCAACAGCTCACCGAAAGGTGTTAAGACAGGTTTAAGCACACATGCAGGATTATTTGCAGGTATCGCAGCCGCACTCTTAGCAGCCGCAGCTATTCTTATTAAAAAGAGACGGAATGCGAAAAAGAAACCAATGACTTTAGAAAAATTCTAAATCTGTAAACAAAGAATGAGGGAGAGCCTGCCGGCTCTCTCTTTTTGTAGGAGGGGAATTATGGAAAAGATATTCCGTTTGAATTTGGCGATATTATTTTTACTGTTTGCAATGATGCTTGTAAGTCCATCTGCGGCATCATTAAAAAATCCAGCAGGCAGTATTACTGTAGAAGCTAAGAGCAAAAAGAAACCGGCAAAGAAAAGCACTACAAGAAAGCCGGTTACAAGAACCAATTATATTACTATGAAGAAAAAAGAAAAATTATGGGTTGGTCCAAGTGTAGCAGCAATGCATCCTGAAACAAAGGATTGGAAAAGCAGTAATTCTAAAATAGCAACAGTATCCACGAAAGGAGATGAAGAAGGTTTTCATAAGGTGACTGTGAAGAAAAAAGGGAAAGTTACGATTAGCTGTACTGTGAAAAAAACTCTCCGAGGATGGATAAAAGGTGATGTCCATAAATGGGTAATTACCATTAAGTAAAAAATAACGTGCCGAATTTCGGCACATTTAAAAGAAAATTTTAAACAAGAGTAAATAGGGGAGAGCCAACAGGCTTTCCCTATTTGATGGAGGAGATATGGAAGATTATGCAATCCTGATCATTTTATTCCTGATGGCAGTATGTTTACTGATATTAACAGTCATCGGCTATTGGGGAGTTTTTTGCAAAGCTGGCGAAAAAGGCTGGAAAGTGCTGATTCCATTTTATAATGAATATCTGTTATTTAAGATAGCATGGAAACCTTCCATCTGTCTTTTCAAATGGCTCTGCCTTTTTTTGTACGAAGTAGTATCTGTAACATTAAATGCAGGTGTCCTTTTAGATACGCTACAGTTTGCACTGCCAAGCATAGCATTTGGATTGACGGTAACGCTTTATTATAGTTTAAGTAAAGCATTTGGACATGGATTTGGTTATACAGTAGGAATCATGTTTTTGCCTTTTATCTTTGTGCTGCTTTTAGGAGTGGGGAGAAGCAGATATACCAGACCAGATAAATATAGAGATAAATTTTAAGGAAGGAGGATGTGCCGAAATTCGGCACATAATAAAATGAGTGAATTATTAAACCGAAACACAGACCCTTTGTTTGAAAAAATGGAAAAGATATTTGCAGAGCGTGATGCGGAATACAAAAAAATGGAAGAGAGAAACCGTGTGCGTGAAGAAGCTGTAAAAGAGAAAGAAAACAGCTTAAAGAAACAGGAGGAGCAGTTTAGCAGCCGTGAAGAAAATGTAAGACAGCAGGAAAAAGAGATAGAAGAAAAGATGCAGATGCTCGAAGAAAAACAGAGAGAAACGCAGGAAATGGAAAAGTATCTGCAGAAAAAAAGATTGGAGTTAGAAGCAGACGAACAGCAGTCCTTACTTGATAATTCTATTCTCCGGGAGGAAATCAGAAACGAGAAATTAAAGCAGCAACGTCTTAGCCGGGAACTGGAAGATAAATTGAATGATCTGGGATATTCTTCTGATAATTTTGACCCGGCTATCTTAGAGGAAAAAGAACAGAAGACAAAAGAACAAGCACAGGAAATCCAGAAACTTAAGGAGGAGATTGAAAAATGGGAAAATAAAGCTGACGAATGGGAAGAAAAAGAGAGTGGTTTTGTCTCACAGATTGATACCCTGAATAAAGAAAAAGCACAGCTTTGGAAAAAGCTGATGGGGGTAGAGGATGAAAGCATTCCAGAGAAGAAAGAGGATGTTCCCGGTAAGGCGGAAGAACCTGTAGAAGAAAGAATATCAGGGGCGGAAGAAGCTGTAGAGGAAGTGGAAGAGGTAGAAGTAGTCCCGGAAGAAGAATCTGTGTATGCAAAGGAAGAAGAAAACCTGAAGGAAGCGATAGAGATGGATACCCCGCTGACAGCCGAAGGATTTTATAATTATCTGCAGGAACAGGAAGTAGGCGGAGTTATCCAGCTCCGCCATGCAAAACAGGGTGATATGGTCAACATTGCTATTTCCCAGATCGTAGTAACAGTTGTTTTTGCAGAAGAAGGCTGGTTTGATATTAAGAAATCTATTGGAAATAACAACCGTAAGTTACGCCGGTTAATCCGTAGCTGGAACAGTAGTCAGAATGACCTTACATTTAAATATGATACATCAGATAACACAGTTACAGCCGAAGGAGATTTTGATAAAGACCAGACAGCCGAAGAACTTTTAAGATATTTAGACCGTCTCCTCGATACTTATTTTGATACAGGAGAAGAAGAATGAAAAATTTTATACTGGCAGTAGAGAATGTTCCAAAACCGATGCTCATTGCAGAAGCAGTTTTGATAGTATTGATAATAGGTGTGGTTGCTATTCGGTTTTTTATCATCAGGTCAAAGCCGGCATATTTAAAAAAATTACCGAGGGCAGTATATGATGAGGAGACAATACACTTATTATTTAATTGTTATAAAGCAGCAGATTCGATTGAGGGAATGCTTCATCTGGCGGTGAAAAAGAGCCGTAATAGGAAAAATAAGAAAAGGTTTAAGGCGGCAATATCCTACCTGTATACGAGCAGGTATAAGGATTACGAAACAGCATTATATAAATATGCCGGAGACGGTACAGAACAGACAGAGCGTCTGTTTACAGACATCATAGGCAAGGAAGCAGCAAAGAAACGTCTGCTGCCTTTAAAGGAGGAATTATAAGTGAGAAGAAATAACTGGAAGAAATATATTATCATCCTGATCGCATTTATTGTTGGGCTGGTGGCAAATCTGGCGGCAAGGGCTATCCTGCCCAGACTGTTACCAGCAGGATTGCAGGCTTGGACGGGATTATTAGCAACACTGTTGGAGATCGTAATATCCGTCGGTATCATCTTGATCATTATTTTTACAAATCACATCGGGGAGGACTAGGCAAATGAACAGAGTAAAAAACTTCATAGGAGCAATGAGCGAAAAAGGAGTCAGGACAGTAAAGAGAGCTGTCCCGGCTTTTTTTACTGCATATTGTTATTTCAGTATGTATGTGCCTGTGTATGCGGCAAAAGCAACAGGAACCTCAGTGATCACATCAGGATTTAATTCGCTGTATGAGATCGTAGCAGCGATTGTAAGCAGTATTGGACAGTTATTACTGTTATGGGGAGTTTTTGAATGGGCAACGGCTTTGAACTCTCAGGATGGAACAATGCAGTCAATGGCATTTAAACGTATCGCATCTGGATTAGTTGCCTGTCTTGCCCCGCAGATCGTTACTGTTATCAGTGCATCTTTAAAATAAGGACAGGAGGGATGATTTATGCCGGAATGGCTGTTTGACTTCCTTTCTGGACCGACGATAAAGATTGCGGAGGCGATATGGAACTCCAGTATGAGACTGATCATAAAGCTGGTCTGCAGTACGCCACAAAAGTTTTCTACAGGAACATGGGCATTTGTAAAAGAAAACCTGTATCCGTGGGCAGAGGGGATCGGACTCTCTGCTCTAAATTTATTTTTTATGATAGCCTTTTTGAAAGCTGTGAGCAACCTGCATCAAAACATCACACTGGAGATGGTCATCGAAGCAATGGTCAAGGTTGTCGTGGCAAATGTCCTGTATCTCAATATCTTAAATATAATGACAACCATATTTTCTATCTCATCAGCGATGGCGAAAGAAGTCTTTACGATAGATGCCCCAGATTTAAAAGTAGAGGATATGGATATTGGCTCAGCATTGTTTTATCAGCTATTTGGCTTGCTCTTTATACTGGCAGCGATTGTTTGCAGCTTTTTGATGTTATGGACAGTATATAGCCGGTACATAAAGCTATATCTGCTCATGATATTAGCACCCTTTGCGATGTCTGCACTTGTAGGAGGTCAGGAGATAGAGCGTAGTTTCTATGCATGGATGCGGACATTCCTGTTAAATGCATTTGAGATTGTAGTGATTGCCTTAACGATGGTCATATCTTTCAAGCTCATCGGTGCAGGCATTTCGCTGTTTGACGGCAAAAACATTGTAACATCTATGGTAGATGGGTTCTGGGATGCGTTAAACAGCCTGTTTACTATGATCCTTGTGACTGCAGCCGTAAAAGGCTCCAATGCATTTCTGTCAAAGGCGATGGGATTATAAATGTTATAAATGTGCCGGATTTCGGTACGGGAAAGGAGAGATCATGGGAAAATTTGCAGTTAAAATAGAAAGAGTTATCACAATAGCCCTAATATTGTCTATGATGCTGATACTTATACCGGGAGTCAGCGTACAGGCAAAAGCAAAAAAATGTAATCATAAAAGTGTAACATGGATCACAACATCAAAACCTAGCTGTACGGATGAAGGCATGAAGGTTAAAAAGTGTAAGAACTGTGGAAAAATCTTAAAGATAAAAAAGATAAAAAAATCAGGACACCGATTACGCACACAAATAGAAAAAATGCCTACATGCACAAAACCGGGGTTAACGGCAACGTATTGTTTAAATCCAGATTGTATTTATGGCTATAGGAAATATTACAAAACAGAAAAGATAGCTCCTTTGGGACATTCCTATATTGATAAAACTTACAAGGCTACCTGTACTGCACCAAAAACGATCGTAACTTCATGTAAGAATTGTAAGTACAAGTCAACTCATAAGGAAGGGAAAGCTCTGGGACATCGCTGGAGTAAGTGGAAGTTAAATACCGATAGTATGATAAAAAAGAAACCGAAAAAGACACGTATATGCAGCAGATGCGGAAAGAAAGAGACGGTTTATGTTAAATAGCTGGAAAGAGAAACTCCACGCTATTTGATGCAAGGAGGATTTATGGAAAAACTAAAAAAGAAAGTGACTATAGTGTTAATGGCTATAATGATGACTATGGTATTTTTTGCAGATGCACAGGCAAAAGCAGGGTGTAATCATAAACATACAGGCAGAACGTGGATCATTGCAGAAAAAGCAAACTGTAATCATACAGGTAAAAAAAAACAACTTTGTGTGAGATGCAGAAAAGTGTTGCTGGAAAAAGTAATCCCTAAGACAAAACACAAATGGAAACTTACCAGAAAGAGGAGAACAAGATATGACTGTTTGAAATGTGGCGGAGTTAAGTTAAAAAATGAATATGGAGGCTGGAGCTATTATTTTCCATGATGGATCTTGAAAACAGAGAAAAAGAAGGAGAAAAAGATTATGAAGACAAAAAGACATATTGTTGCGGTTTTAATGGTACTTATGCTACTGGTACTTATGCCAGGAATCAGTATACAGGCAAAATCAAAATGTAATCATAAAAATATCACATGGGTAACAAAAACAAAAGCAACCTGTACCAACAGGGGATTAAAGTATAAAAAATGTAAGTCATGCGGAAAAAAATGGACAGATGTCATAAGAAGGACTCCGGCATTGGGACATAAACCTGGAAAAGTAAAGATACTGAAGCCGGGCTGTACTTCTGTTGGGTACAAAACTACAAACTGCACAAGAAAGGGCTGCATGAACAGTTACGGAGGAGCAGAAGATGGGTATCTTACAGTAGAAACGATACCTGCCCTGGGACATTCTTATGATAAAGGTACAAGCATAAAGATAGGAAAGAAACGTGGGGGAAAGATGAAGTATCAAAAAACACAGAAATGTAAACGCTGTGGAAAAAGAAAAATTTCTTATTACTATAAATAATGAGGATATGAGATGAAGATTGATATTAATAAAGACTTTGAAAAAGCCTTTCCAGACGACCTTTGGAAGGGCTTTACTTTAAAACAGATCATAACATTTAGCGTTGGTCTTATCATGGCAGCAGGCACGATAATCGCACTATGGGTTTTTTTAAAGATTTCCCCGGTCACAGGCAGTTATATTGCAATCCCTGTCATGCTGCCGATCTGTTTCATCGGTATCTACGAATACCAGAACCATTCCCTGTGGGCGATGTACAAAGAGATGCGGTTTTACAGGGCAACTAAAAAACTTACTTATGGGGCGGAAGAAGCTCCGAAGACAGGCAGGATATTTACCATGCACCATCCTGCTGTAAAAAAGAAAAAGAGAAAAAAGAAATAATAAGATGACAGAGCCGGAAAATAAAGTTTCTGGCTCTTTTCGATTAAAGGAGGAATAAACGTGGCGGTTATCAATGCGAGTGGAAAGTTCCGTTCTTATCATTCTAAGAGTATCCCAATCGTTCCTGTCCCGAAAAATGTACGGCAGGCATTGAATATCGAACGGATGTATAAAAATGGAATAGCCAAGATCGAACCATCGAAAACAAACAGTCTGTATGACAGATGCTATGTTTTTGAGGAGATCAATTATATCAACAAGGATGAAAGTGAAAAAGATGTTTTCCTGAACCAGTTCATGTCCTGGTTAAAGTCGATGAGCGTTGATTTTAAGATTACGATTGCAAACGAATTTCAGAGTATTGACGAATTTTTAGAAAAGATACGGGGAAAGCAGAACAGCAAGGCTTACCCGCAGATTGATAAAGGGATAAAAGAATGGACAAGGGAAAAACTGGAGAATTCCAATCCAAATGTAACGACACTCCGTTATCTTACCGTTTCCTGCCGGGCAAATTCATTGGAGGAAGCGACTATCCTGCTCAATGCGCTGGATACAACGATACAGCAGATGTTTGCAAAGTGGCGTGGAAAGATACTCCTTTTAAACGGTGAAGAACGGTTAAAATGCCTGCACGCATTACTCCGTCCGGGTAAAAAGGACGAAGAACAGTATATCTATCTTGATGAGACAGGAAAGCATGACTGGAAAAATGATGTGATGCCACAGACAATCAAGCAGTATTCCAATTTTATGATATTTGATAAAACGCAGTATGTTTCCGTACTGTTCGGATGGAAATACAGCAGGGCATTAAAGCCGGATGAGCTGATGCGGAGTTTTTCCTATGTGGATTTTCCATCGTTTATCACGTTGGATTTTTCCCCTGTCCCTGCGGATGTTATCAATGAAAAACTGGTTGCTGCAGCGATGAACAATGAAAAATCCATCAGTGAGGAGGAAGAAGCAAAAAGGAAAAAGAATATCATTGTATCAGGACCTTCTTACGCAAAGCAGAGAAAAAAAGATGAGATAGAAGGATACATGGATTTAGTAAATGACAATGATGAGACAGGTTTTTTCTTGAATTTCCTGTTCGTGGCAACGGCAGCAGATGAAACAACCCTCGCACAGCGAGTCGAGCAGTTAAAAGAGACAGGCAAGGCACAGGGAGTAGTCATAAGTACAGCAGACTATACCCAGTTAAAAGCGTTGAATACAGCATTACCTTTTGCCGGACGGCAGGTAGACTACATGCGTTTCTTCCTGTCCTCCTCCATGGTTGCGATGCAGCCATACTTTGCCCAGGATATTTTAGACCCAGGCGGATATTTTTATGGATTGAATCTCACGACAAAACGATTGATATTCGGAAACAGGAAATTACTGATGAACCCTCATGCAATCATTGTCGGGCACACGGGTTCTGGTAAGTCGGTGCTTATCAAGGCAACAGAGATATTCCAAACGCTTATCTCCACATCAGACGATATTTTAATCTTAGACCCACAAAATGAGTTTAAAGAGATCGTAGAAAAATATGGTGGTTCCTATTTTGACCTGACCCCAAAATCAAAGATATATATCAATGGATTTGAGGTATCTGATGAGGTATTTTATGCGGACAAAGACACAAAAGAAAAATTTATCGCTACGCAGACAAAGTATGCAAAAAGCCTTGTTGCCGCCATTATGACAAATATTCTGTTTACACAGGAACATGCTACCGTAGTCAGCCGTGCAACAAGAAAGATGTTCGACAAAATCTTTGCACAGAAAAGATTAAAAAAACAGGCAACCTTACGGATGCTCCGGGAAGAGATCAGGCTGGAACTGGAGAATGCAAAAGATGATTATGATAGATCCATCATAAAGCCAATCTTTAACTCTCTTGAAGAATACACAGAAGGAAGCTGTGATATGTTAGCCTATCCGTCCACGGTATGTCTGAATAACCGCATGATCGGCTTTGGGCTTAAAAATGTCCCGCCGGATAACTGGGAGCCTGTCATGGTAACAGTCATGCACTATACCTCTACCCGCATGGAATATAATCAGGAAGCACAGAGGGCAACGCATTTTATCGTGGATGAGACACAGGTAGTCAGCCGGAAAGGAACTTCTGCAGAACAGCTTAATACTGCCGTTGCGACTTTCCGAAAGTATGGCGGCATCTGTACAATGGCAATGCAGAATATCACGGCAGCATTGGAAAACAAGATGTTAAAAGAATTGTTCAGTAACTGTAACTATAAATGTTTTTTGGACCAGGGAGGAGCCGATGCGAATGCCCTTGCCCAGATCCAGGAATTATCCCAAACAGAATTTAACGCATTAAATTCTGAGGAGGTAGGAAAAGGAGTGATGGTCTGGGGAAAAAAGGTTGTCCTCTTTGATGCAAAGATCTCAAAAGAAAATGAACTGTATCCGCTTATCAATACCAATTTTCACGAGAAGGCAAAAGAAGCAGAAAAGAAAAAACAGAAACAGAGACAGGAGCAGCAGGAGAGCAATGACCGTATCGAGGAGATTATCCTGCAAATGGCAGAACTTGCCCCTGTTACTGTCCGTGACCTTTTATCCGTATTGGAAATCACGCAGGAAGAAGCCGAAAAACAATTAAGTTTTCTGTGCCAGCAAGGGTATCTTATAAAATCGGAAGAAGCAGGCAATATCCGTTATCAGAAAGCAGGCTGATGCTTATGGCAGTAAAAAAAGCAAAAGAAGCGAGTTTAAAAAAAATGGACAGTGCGTTTGCTACTTCCCAGAGTGCTATCCAGAAAGTGAAGAACACCGACCCTCTTAATGGAAATGAGGAACAGGAACAGGGAAACGAAAATGTCAGCATAGACCCTGCCCATTATCTTTCCAAAAAAGAAAAAAAAGAATGGAAAAGGCTATCTTATACTGCAAAGCAGCGTTATATCAGGCAGGCAGAACGGCAGTTAAAACGGCAGAAAAAACGGAACGGGATTGCAAAAACAGAACCCAGTTCCGTTCAGGAAAAAGAAAAACAGGCAGCAAAAATCTTTTCAAAAGAAAGAAAATACAGATCAAATACATGGAAAGAACCTGTTGATAAAAAAGAGATCGGTAGCCATGGAGGAAATGGAGAAATCGCATCGAAGTCAAGGGACAGCCGGGCGGCTATCCGTTCCCAGAGTACCGTTGCCGGGGGAGAAAAGGCAGCAGATATTGCTTCTCCTTCTGTTTCAGCAGAAACAGCAAAAGCTGCAGGGAATGCTGCAACAAAAACAGCAGAAACAGCAGCCGCATCTACGGGTGCTGGTCTGGCTGCACTGGTCGCAAAAAAAACGGCAGAAAATTTCAAAGAAATGCTGCAACAGAAAAATACAGCAATCGAAAGCCAGAGGATAAAGACGCAGACAAAATTATCCCAGCTCATCGAAGAAAATAAAACAGGGGCGGGAAGCCCTAGCGTGGCAGCCGCAGCTATGCTTGCCTCTGTTGTAGTTACAGTGATGTATTTTGCGGTACAGATTGCCGTGACGATCTTTTTTGTTTTGTTGCTCCTGTTAATACCGATCATTGTGATCGTATCTTTCCTCGGAATCATCATCACGTTGCTGTCAGGTTTTGCAGCCGCAGTGGATAATACAGATTACGCATCGGGTTCCGGGGCAAGTATTGTTGCGGTTGCTGTACAGGAAATCGGTTATCACGAAGGAGCAGGAAATCATACAAAGTATGGAGTGTATACAGGCACGGATGGAATGTCCTGGTGCCATGCGTTTGTTTCGTGGTGTGCAAATGAATGCGGTTTTATCGAGAGCAATATCATACCAAAGACAGCCGCCTGCGAGACAGGACGGCAATGGTTTATCCATAAGCAGCAGTATCAAAAAGCAGGAAGTTATACTCCACAGGCAGGAGATATTATCTATTTTGATAAAGGCGGGGTGGGAGAATCTCATCATGTTGGTATCGTTGAGTACGTTGAAAATGGAATCGTACATACCATAGAAGGAAATAAAAATAATCAGGTCATGCGTGGACATTATGAGCTTACTTATAAAGGCATCATGGGATACGGTACTCCGGATTATCCAGACGAAGGACTCACTTCCTCGACAGCATCAGAGATCTTATCAAAAGCACAGGAGCTTGGTAAAATGATGGTGGATGAAAAATGGGTGTATTCCAATTACGATCTAAAGGGTTCCCTTGCTGCGGCTGAACAATCTGCAAAAAGAACAAACTGTGCCCACGGTGTCTGTCTTGTGCTTCAGGAAGTTGGACTTCTGAAAAAAGGACAGATATTTTTCGGAAATAAATCGGGAGAATTAAACTGTAACGGAACCGTAAGAAAGCAGATTGAAAAAGGATTTGACATCATAAAGACTGGCGGGAAAAAATCAAAAGACCTCGACTTAAAGCCGGGGGATATTTGCCTTTTCAAAGGGCATACGAACATCTATGCCGGAAAAGATGAGAACGGTAAAACATACTGGTATGATTTTGGACGTGACCAGACAAAAGACAAAAAGCCGGGAAGTGTTTTTGTAAAGTCTGTCCGTAAAGGAGAAATCAACTGGGCGGTCATCACAGTGATCCTCCGGGTAAAAGACCAGGACAGCTATGGTTCAGGAAAAACAACCAATATCCCATCGCCGTATGGAGACAGTTTTACATACATGGGATGGTCACTCATTACGTCAACAGGAAGTAACCAGTATAAGCTGCGTGTGAAAACAGGTGAGCATTATGATGCGAATGGTTTCGGAAAGATTGGTGACAGATACGTGATAGCCTGCACTCCAACTTTCGGAAAAATCGGAGATGAGATAGATTTTGTTCTGGCAAATGGCAGAGTCATACATGGCGTTATGGGTGATGAAAAAAATATGTCTGATGCAGGATGCAACAAATGGGGACATGATGGTGGACACAGTGTCGTTGAGTTTGTTGTAAATAAATCCATGTGGTATCATACAGGAAAAACCGTCACGAGGTTTCATCCAGAATGGGCAAAAAGCCGGGTTGTTAAAGCAGTTAATCTTGGAAAAAATCATTTGAGATAATAATGAAAATGTGCCGAAATTCGGTACAGGAAAGGAGCAGGATGAAGAAAAAGATAATGCTATTTCTATTGGCTGTCTTTTTGGGTTTCGCTTTACTTATTTCCGCTATATGTTTTTTTGTTCCCAAAAAAAATCAAAACAGCAGGGAAAATCCAACGGAACAACAAAAGACAGAAGATACTGCAGAACAGACAGAAAAAGAAAAAAGAGAAAAATATCATTTCACAAATCTGGAATATATCTATTATATAAATTCTGAGAATGAAACAGATTTTGAAGAACAGGCAGCAGAGTATGTTGAGAAAAATTATAAAAACGTGCAATGGATCAATGCCCTTGCAAAGTTTGATGATGATGTATCAAGTAATACAGGGACAGCGACATTTTATCTACAACTAGATGATGAAGATAATTCGGTTGTTCTTATTTCCTATGATAAGAAAAAAGAAATTTTTTCATTTGTTCCATATAAAAAGCAGATTGAAAATATTGAAGACTATGGAGGAATGCCACAGGAAAAAAATACAATGCAGGATGATGAAGAAGAGTATAACGAGATTGGTACAGAGCCGATCCATCTTGGTGAGCCACAGATTACCGATCAGGATAATTCATTGGAAGCAGTAGCTAATGAAAAAGAACTGTCGCAGGAATTACTAAAATTTTTAGAGAAAGAAGGGGAAGAACGAAGAAATTTTTATGTTGCTTCTGTTGAAAATACAGGGGAGAAAAATTATAAAGCTGTACTGGATTTTGTAACAAAAAGAAGTGACGGAAAAAACATCACGGTAACTTTTGAAGATGGTACCTATACATTTTCACTAGAATAATACAGGGAGAGAAAAAGAAAGGCGGTGAAATTTTGGAGGAAGATTTCACATTTGCATACGAAAAATTTTTAATGGACTGTACACTTGGGTCTAAAACAAATCTGATTATCCGGGCTGAGGAAATCAATATTAAGAAAAAATTTTTTGAAAGATTAAAGAAAAAGTGCGGAGCCGAAGAAGCAAAAATCCTTTTAGAAAATGCAGGCGAAGCTGCAGATTCTTTTTATCTTTTCTTTCAAAATAAATATGCGGCACAGATGCAAAACTTATATGATAAGGCTGTGGAGGAATGGATAAATTCCTCTGGTCAGCATTGAAAGAAGGGGATGCAGATGCCGTTGGTTGTTGAAAGGGGGTTTTAGGGGTTTCCCCCCTAACAAGATGTATTTTGTGTGTACAAAATGCGTATCTTGCAATAAGCCTATCGGCTTATTTGTACCATTTTTGGTATAAATACCAGAATTGGTATGTAGGTAATACCAGAAATGGTATATGAAAAATACCGAAAATGGTACATGAATACCAAAAATGGTATATGCAAAAGTAAGAGAAATACCAGAAATGGTACATGAAAAACAACCTAAATACCAAAAGTGGTATACGGATACCCAAAATGGTATATGCGAAAGCAGAGGAAATACCAGAAATGGTACATATGTATTATGGAATAAAAACTAAACAATGTATAAGAAAGGTGAGGAATTGTGGAGGGAAAAATGGCAAAGCAGAAACATTTCCGTCTTCCAGAAGATGTTCTGGCGATGATAAATAATAGGGATAAAGAAATGTATCCTACAGAAAATGTATATATTACAGAAGCTGTACGGAACTTTTTTAAAAAAGAAGAAACGGAAAATGTTATGGATGAATTAGAAGATATACAGGATAAACTGGATAGAATTGAAAAAAAGCTTGAGGAAGATGCAAGCAAAAAAAATATTTCCTTTTCAAGCGATGCAGAGAAGAAAGAACTTTATGGAAAACCAGATTTCCTAAAATAAATTCTAAAGGATGGATGAGATGGATTGGATAAAGCAAATCATAGAATGCAAAAAAGAAAATTGGGTATCTCCCGGTTCTCTGGGGCAAAAGATTAAAAAAATCCGTATGCTGCGTAAGTACACACAAAAAGAATTAGGTGTGATGTGTGGCTTTTCTTTTTCATCTGCAGATGTAAGGATCGCACAGTATGAAAAAAATAAAAAAATTCCAAGAGAAAAAATCTTGAAAGATATGTGTAATGCTTTAGGAGTTGGTGAAGGTGCTTTGATCCATGCAGATATGCTTTCCTATCAGGAAATGTTTTACGCACTATTTGATATGGAAGATTTTCACGGATTGCGCCCGGTTAAGAAAGAGGACGGATACTATTTAAAATTTGACAGCGATAGTATTATCAATGATTTTCTTGAAAAATGGTATAAGATGTATCGAAAATATCCATCACCAAGAGGAGATGATGATGAAGAAAAATATACACTCTGCCGTTATGAATATCCAAATCAGATTACAGAGGTGTCACAGTATGAATTATTAAAAAGGAAAGCACTGCAGGCAGAGGTAAAAAATCTACAAGCAAAAATAGATGCACTTGAAAAGAAAAACAAAGAAGGAGATTGATGAGATGGATTGGAATAAACAGATTGAAAAATTAGAGGATGAGCTTAAAAAATTAATAGAGAAAGAAAACAGACTTGCAGAAAGAAAAAAAGAGGTAGAAGAAAAACTGAGAAAAGCAAAAGAACAGAAAGAGAATGAAGAAAATAAACAGCTTGCAGAAATCGTTACGGAATATCTTGGACCGATGGATGCTAAAAAAATCGAAGATTTAAAAACAGTTTTGGATATGTACATGTCTGAATTTACTGAAGAAAAAGAATCAGAGGAAGAATCAATAGAGGAAAAAGAACAAGAAGGTGAGGACAAATAAGGAAAAGGAGATTCGACCTCCGGCTGACAGAAAAAGAGTATCAATTACTTTTAGCTAAAGCGGAGAATGACCCCGAAACAAAAACAAAAAAGGGAGAAAAAGCAAACACTTCTGCATATATACGGAAGTGTATTTTTTTACAGGACGATAATCCTGTCAGCTTGAAAAAAGAGTTAAAAACTCTTTCCTATCAAGTGCGTAAAATAGGAGTCAACATCAATCAGGTTGTTGCAAAAATTAATGCTGGTTATGGCAATCAGATTGATATTTATAATCTTGAAAAAGCATTAGAGCAGGTAAAGCATGAGATGAAAACGCTTAATGAGAAGGTAGAGGATTATGGCAATCACTAAGCTATCGAATATTGGAACACCACAGGGAGGTGGGGCGGCACATTTAAAAAATTGTATTTCGTATATCTTAAATTCTGATAAAACAGAGGGACTGGTTGGAGGAAATGCAGGAACTACTCCGCAGGAAGTTTATCAAGTAATGATGGATACAAAGCAAGAATGGGAAAAAGAAAATGGAAGGCAAGGCTATCATTTCGTTATCTCATTTCCACCGGGGGAAGCGACAAAAGAAGAAGCATATGCGGTAATAAATGATTTTTGCGAAGAATATCTTGGAGAAAATTTTGATTATGTGTTCTCTATTCACACTGATCAAAAACATATGCATGGACATATTGTTTTTAATTCTGTCAACCGAATGGATGGGTATAAGTACCGTTATGAAAAAGGAGACTGGGAAAAATATATCCAGCCAATTACAGACCGTGTTTGTGAAAAATATGGTCTGCCGCCACTGGTTTATGACCCACATAATAAGATAGGGAAATCTTATGCAGCACATTATGCAGAGAAAGAGGGCAGACCATCATCTGAAAAAATTATTAAGGCAGACATAGACTTTGTGATTGCTATGTCAGAAGATTGGAACGATTTTGTGAAGCAAATGGAAAGTCTAGGATATAAAATCCGTCAAGGGAAGTATGTGACATATATCCCACCCGGTTTTGAACGGGGACGGAGAGATTCCCGTCTTGGTACAGGATACAGGAAAGAAGAAATCCAAGAGAGGATTCAAAACAAAGGAAAGGAAAAGGGGGCAGAAAGTATTCTGTCCTCTAAATTGTCTAAGAAATATGAAAGAGAAATCTTTCAATATACAGAGACACTTACGATATTTCAGATTAAAAAAATCAAAATTTTTTATCAAGCAGGGCATTATCTTGAAGGGAAAAATCCTTATGCAGTAAATCAAAAAGATGTGCGGAAAAATGCCATTCGGATTAATGAGTTATATGAAGAATGCAAATACATTCTAAAAAACAACATTAAGACAGAGGATGATTTATTAGAAAAACAAAATGCTTTACTGGCAAAAGAGAAGCAGTTGATGAACCGCCGGAGTTCTCTCGGTTCAGTGGAAGATAAAGAAATGTTAAGGCAGTACAGGGCTTTGAAAAAACGTCTGTCTGATACCCCAGATTGGGATGACCGATTTGAAATATATCAAGAGGAATTAAATATGTTCTTGAAACAGATACCCGAAGGAATGTTAAAAGCTGGAGAAGAAAGACAGCAGATTAATGCAATACTTCGGGAAATCCGTCATGAAAAACGGATTGTAAACCGAATCGTTGAAGAAGAAAGAAGTCTGAATAAAGAGCAGAGGATTTCAAAAACAGAACGTACCGAAATTCGGCACAGGAGGTGAAAATAAATGGAACAAGAGGAGGAAAAAAATATCATCATAGAATTTCAGAGGAAGGTTTTGCAGGAAGCAAACTGTACGGCTGAAATGCTTGCCTATTTGGATGAGATAGATGACGATGTATTCCGGGAATACTACTGCATATGTGCATTAGATGGAATGACTGTGGAAGAGATACGTCGGATTGATAGCATTGCTGTTCAGGACTGGCGGGTTAAAATTAAACACATCAAAGAAGAACGGCTGAATTTTCTGGAAAACATATTCGTACCTAATTCAAAAATGCAAAAGCAGATTTCAGAGTTACATGATAAAGCTGGTAAGGTGTTTCAGGAGACGGAAGAATTAAGAATAACATTGAACGCTACATTGCAGCAGACGTTAGATATACAAAAAAATGCCCTTACGGAACAAAGGGAATCCTATCAAAACTCTTTGGCAGCAAAAGAGGAATTAATAAAAGAAAGAGATGAAAAGATACAAAGTCTAGTGAATGAGATAGAGCAGAATAAAAAAATATGGCAAACAGAAAAGAAGACACTTCTTTTACAGTTAGAAGAAAAAAAATCATCTGACGATGATAAGGAAGAGCAAAAAGAGGTACCGTCTAAAAAAGAAAATTCCCTAAGTGATGTAACCGAAAAAAAGAAACGCTGGCATTTTTTCAATAAAGAAGAAAAGAGATCGAAGGAGCCGGATAGATTTATTGAAACGTATCTGGCAGGCGATACATTTAATGAAGCACAAAAAGAATTCTTAATCAAATGTCTCGAAGAAGGTGACACTGTTGAGGAAATGAAAACATATGCTTCTGCAAGTCTTACTCCTGCAATGATGCAGAGATTAAGACAAGTAAGAAAGAAACGGAGGGGACAATAATGGTAAAGATAGAACAAACGGGTGGCAGGCTGACAGAGGAAGAAATCCTGCATGGAAAAGAAGATGCCTATGGAATCTATCAGGTTAACAGGAAAGGTGCAGGAAGAGATTATGCTTTCCTTTCTTTTGATTCTTTACGTTCAAAAGGAAAAGTACCAGAGCGAATAGAGTATCAGCTTGTTTACAGTGATATTTTAGGAGCAGATGAAAATAGAGACAGCCTGTTTACAAAATTTAATATTGCACACCCTGATGATTTTACAGGACATTCCCTCTCTGTAAGTGACATTATTTTGATAAAAAGAAATGGCAAAGTAAATGTCTCTTACGTGGACATGATAGGGTTTGTTCCGTTGCCTGATTTTTATAAAGAGCCGTCGTTAAGAGTAGTAGAACAGATAACAGAATCAACAAAAGGTTTTACAGCTGAAGGACACTTTGGAACATGGCATTCAATACAGATGCAGGAATTTCACAATGAGAAATTTTTTCAGATGCGGCATGATGAATTTGGAGAACAGGTTGCAGATATTATTGTAAATGAACAAGGACAGGTTATTGCAGAAGATTTATGGCATGGATTTAGTCCAGAAGCGATGAAATTGATCGGAGAATATTTATTAGACAAATCACTTCATGACAAAAAAGAAGCTGCCTATATCTTGTCAGCAGATAAAGGATACTTTCTCATCCATGAGATGGATGAAGGATATGATTATACTTTTTATGACCAGGAGTATCAGGAACTGGATGGAGGTATTTACGATAATCTGGATGTTTCCCTGAAAGAAGCCATAGAGGATATATTAAATGATGCTGGAGAAACGATTGAAAATATAAAAGAAACTGACTATGAAAAATTAGAACAGGAAATTGAAGAAGCAGAAGAAGCAGGATTATTAGAGTCAGTGATCCAGGAATCTAAAAGACGTTTACAGGAAGGAGATGTTGCTCTTACATCAGAAGTGTATTATGAGGAAAAATCTTTAAATGGGATGAGCCGGGCAGATATTGAGGAGATTGTCCTGTCGCAGGCACAGATCATATTAGATGAACTGGGATTACATGATGAAGTAGAGTTAATTGGAGCAAGAGTATACGGTTCACGCAGCAGGGAAGGTTTATACAGACCGGATTCTGATATTGATGTTGCTCTTAGTTATGAAGGGACAATAAGTGAGGATACGTTTTTTAATTATTTAAAAGAAGATATGTTATATGCCAGGAATATTCCAATAGATATTAATCCCATACGAAAAGAAAAATCCGGGACATTATCTGAATACATGCAACGGGCAGAATATTATCTGGATGAGATGGAGATTAAAAACTTTGCGATAGAAGTGGATTCTCTAGCACGTTCTTATGATAATCTGTATGTCTATAAAACGATGAGCCAGGAAGAAGCAGCAGATGCAATCACAGAAGATATTTTACACAAAAAATCGGATTATATTAAGGATTTTCTGAAAGCAACAGAAAAATCGGAAACAGAAAGTGATGTGAAAAAAGGAAAGGATATGTTTATCCAGATGGAGAAACTCGAAAGATTATCTATCTTTGAAAGAGAACCTGAAACGATACCAGAGGTTGATTTTTATGTCGCAGAATGTTCAGAGTTTCCGACACTGGGCGAATATTATGACGGTTTAACACTTGCTGAAGCAATCGCCATCTATGAAAAAATACCGGGCGAACGGCTTAATGGTGTAAAAGGAATCGGTATTGACCTGCATTTTCCAGATGACGATATGTATTCTGGAAAATGTGATCTACTGGCAGGCGGGAGAATCTGCCGGGAAATGTTAGATGCAGTTCCTCGTTACAAAGAAAACCGGGAGGTAAGAAAAGCCGTAAAATATCTGGAGAATCATTTTAATAAAAAAGAAGAGTTATCCTTATCAAAACCTAAAAAACAGGAACAGGCTCCAAGATTATAAAGGGGGGAATGATGTATGGCAATGACATTACCAACTGCAGAAGACCTGTTTGAAGAAACTGTCCGAAAAGTTTCTTCTACACCACAGGAATGGCTAAAGTTTTTAAATACAGCATCTCGTGTATATCAGTATACTTTTGATGCCCAGCTTATGATCTATGCCCAGCGACCAAATGCAATAGGATGTACAAGCTTTGAAAAGTGGAAACAAATGAATCACTATGTTAAAAGGGGAACACAAGGAATTGCCCTTATTGTCAGAAATAGCGAAAATAGAAAGCTTCGTTATGTATATGATTATAGTGATACAGGGGTGGCTTCCAATGTTCCAGAAACCGATATAAGAAAACCTTATATCTGGAGTTTGGGAGAAGACGGGCAGGAAGATTTATGTGACTATATTAATAATAAATACGATATACGACCACAAAATAAAGATTTAGGTTTGGTATTAAAACAATTAATAGAAGAAACGGTTAATGATGTGATAGATGATGAAATATCAGAAATCTTGAAGGAAAAACAAGGGTCTTATCTTGAAGATTTAGATATAGATACTATCCGCAAAGAATATCGGGAGTTATTTATTCATTCTGCCTGGTATATGCTTTTAAGACGATGTGGGATAGAACCCGGAGACTATATGTATTTAGAGGATTTTCGGGCAATTACTGATTTTAATAATATCAATGTGATTTCTTGTTTAGGAACACCTGTAAGTGAGCAATGTTCTTTTGTATTGAAAGATATATCCCGGTATTTGTGGCAGAAAAATTTACAAAAAAACAGAGCAGAGTCTATTGTACAAAGCAATCAAAGGGAATATAATAAAGATAATAAAACACAGGAACAAAAGAGAGGGGTGAACAGAAATGACGTTGACATACACAAAGAAGGAGGACGGACTGCTGTATCCGGATCTGGAATTAAAGGAAGCTCCGAAGGGATACATCGGGAAATACGGAGTAATGAGAGCCGATTATCTGGAGCAGCATCGGAAATCAAGGTATACGGCGATGATGATGACCGGGGAAATCAATCAACATATGATAGACATTCAGAAACAGGCAGAGGAGAGAATGGACGAACTGATGCCAGAACTGATGAAGATAGCAGGAGCAACAGAGGAACTGAAGGCAGCCGATCAGATGAAGTGGGTCGGACTCGTAAACAACTGCAAACAGCAGGCGGAGGAGATAATCAAAGAAGAGATTATATACAGTTAAGCCTTTTCCCGGAAAATCCACAAGAGCAAGCTGAGTATGGAACAGCAGCAGGTAATACACCTGCTGCTGTTTTTGCATTCCCGGATAACTATATTGATGAATGTCTGAGAACAGGTGGTAACAATGAACTTTCGTTAGAGTATGTCCTGCTTGATCTGGCACAGGAAAACCCTCAAAAAATACTTGCAAAAGATTTAAAAGAAAACTGGAAAGGTGGAAAAGGGCTTGCAATGCCAGACGGCATAAAAGTGAGTGTCTGGTATAACGAAGAAGGGATTTCTTTTCGCAGAGGCAATGGTGCAAGAAAGAATCCTGAAAGGCTGTTATCATGGGAGGAAGCTGCCGAACGGATAGAAATTCTTTATAGAAATGGGCAGTTTACCACAAGAGAATTATCAGAAAATGCAATAAGTACGATTCGGGAAGAAACGGCAGGACTTATTGCATTTTTTTATAAAGAAGATATGGGACAGTCCCGATGGGGAAACATCCATAGTGAAGCTGTCATATCAATCATTGAGGAGTTAAAAGCGACTGCCGGTATAAAAAAGTTATACGATGAGATTTCACTTTTTGGAACAGCTAGAGCAGGTAGCATAAGCCAATGGCAGGAAAAAAGATGCGAGAATCTGGCAGAGAGACTCTATAAGTTAGGGAATCTGTCTCCTCTTGTTCCACAAAATGTACAGGAAATAGCTCCAATGGTATTTATCACAGCAGATGAGATAGATAGATTATTGCAGGAAGGAGGTATTGTTGAGGGAGGAAAAAGAAGAATACTTTCTTTCTATCAACAGGAGCCTGCGCCGGATACCAAAACAGCAATTAATTTCCTGAAACAGGAGTATGGTATGGGAGGTCATTCCCATTCTATATCAGAAAGCCGGAATTCAAACGAATGGCACGATGCCAAAGGATTTCATTTAGAAAAAGGAAACGTACAAAAGAAACTGACATGGAAAGAAGCAGAAAAACGTATCCGTACTTTAATAGAAAATAAAGAGTATCCGTATATACATCAGGAAGCAAAAACAGAAACAAGGGAGAACGTGCCGAATTTCGGTACACAGGAAGAAAAAAAGGCAGATACCATTCAGTTCCAGATTGATTTCTCTGAACATGATATTTTAAGCCACTATGATAAGGAAAAGAAAGCCTATGTTACTGCTAAAATGTCTTTTGCGGCAGCAAACAGACTGTTTGCGGAGTTAGATGAACAGGAGATGGAGCAGCAGGAGAATGAGGGAGAAGGTTATTCTTATTACAAGACGGCATTTTCTATCTATGCAATTATAAATGGAGAAGAATATTCTTTCCAGGGAAGATATGACATAGGAAGTGAAGGAAAATCCCTGATAGAACATATCCAGGAATATTATGATTACTGTCTGTCCCCAGATTGTATGTATAGACAATACTGGGAGGAAGATGGCGTATTAGAGGAAAAGATAGAACAACTCACAAAGTATAATGAAAATTTTTTGCCGTATCTTGAAAGCCACTTAGACCTGACACCTGCAGAACGGAAACAGATCACTGCGTTGATACATAAGGAAGAACCAGAAGTTTTACAGGATAAAAAGTATGAGATTATGGATACAGGTCGCATAGACTTTCCATTTGATGTACAGGAATGGACAAGGGAAAATAACGAGTTTGTTTTTTCTGGACGTAATAAATACTGTAAAAGCAGGGAAGAAGCCAGTGCATGGATAGAGGAACAGCAAAAAGAATCAAATCTTATTGAGGTGGCTGTTGAAAGCAGCGAAGATTATGAGGATATTGCCGGTTCTTTTGTCACAGCAGTCGATACGGAAGGAAACAGACAGCCTGTTTACCGTCTGATACAAAAGGGGAATGACGGGTTAGAAACGTATCTTCCAGAAACTATTCTCTTTTATAGTGAAAAGGAAGCAAAAAATTATATTAAGAGCCATGCGGATGAGATAAGAGAGATCAGTTATGACGAAATGATAAACTGGGCTGCAGAAATAAGAGAAGACAGGATTGCAGCAACAGAACTTCAGGAAGAAATCTTAGATACGGACAATATAGCCATCACTCCTGTTTCAAATGACAGAGGACAAAATTATCATATTCCGAAAGAAGAATTAGGGACAGGGACAACCCGTGAAAAATGCTGGAAAAATATCCTTGCGATTGAGACTGTAAAACAATTAGATCAGGAACAGCGCAAGGCAACAAGAGAAGAACAGGATATATTAGCAGATTATGTTGGCTGGGGTGGGATTGCAGATGTCTTTGATGTGAACAGATCACAATGGCAGGAAGAACGGGAACGGATACACACAGCCCTTACCCCGGAAGAATACCGTTCTGCAGAAGAATCTGTTTTAAATGCCCATTATACGCAGCCACTTATCATTAAAGCAATGTATCAGGTATTAGAAAATATGGGATTTAGCCGAGGAAGGATATTAGAGCCTTCCTGTGGGATTGGGAATTTCTTTGGTCTTGTTCCAGAAGATATGGATGGTTCTACTTTATATGGTGTTGAATTAGACCGAATGAGTGCAAAGATAGCAGGCTACCTTTATCCTGAAGCAAATATCCAGAATATAGGATTTGAACGTACCAACTATCCAGATGGATACTTTGATGTAGCGATCGGAAATGTACCATTTGGAGATTACCGGGTAAATGACTCAGTTTATAACAGTCATGGATTTTTAATCCATGACTATTTTTTTGCAAAAACTCTGGATAAATTACGTGCTGGTGGTGTTGCTGCGTACATCACAACAAAAGGTACAATGGATAAAGAAAGTACAAAAGTCAGGGAATTTCTTTTTAAGAAGGCAGAATTACTGGGAGCTATCCGTTTGCCTAATACGGCATTTAAAAATGCCGGAACGAAAGTAACTGCGGATATTTTATTTCTGCAGAAACGGGAAAAAGAAATAGAAAATCCTGAATGGATCGCTGTTACAGAAGATGCACAGGGATTCCGTATAAACAGCTATTTTGTACAACACCCGGAAATGATATTGGGAACAATGCAGGAAATATCAGGACCATATGGAATGGAAACTACTTGTGTAGAAAAAGAGGGAGTTCCTTTAGGAGAACGGCTGCGGGCTGCTATATCACATATCACAGGACATATACCTGAAAGAGTGGAAGAAGAACGTGCCGAATTTCGGTACGGGGAAGAACAGCAGGCAGATGCACCCAATGCTTCCGAGGTACGGATGTACAGCTATGTACTGTCTGACACGGGAGAGGTTTATTATAAAAATGAATCTGGTCTGGAACAAAAAGAGACAGCGAAAACAGCAAAAGCACGTATCACAGGTATGGTCGCAATAAGGGACTGTGTCCGTGAACTGATTCGATTGCAAATGGAGGAAACAGAGGATGCAGATACAAAGATTTCTGCAGAGCAGGCAAGGCTCAATGCGCTTTATGATTCGTATACTGCCAAATGGGGGCTGTTAAATAGTACGGCAAACAAAAGGGCTTTCTCGGAAGATTCCTCATATCCCCTGTTATGTTCTTTAGAGAAATTAGATGAAGATGGAAACCTTGACAGAAAAGCGGACATGTTCACGAAACGTACTATCCGAAAGAGCGAAACGATCACTCATGTAGATACTGCAAATGAAGCATTGGCAGTATCACTGGAGGAAAACGGAAAAGTTGACCTTGCTTTTATGTCAGGTCTGTGTGGAAAATCTGCTGAACAGATCACAGAAGAATTAACGGGAGTTATCTTTAAAAACCCGGATACGCAGGTATGGGAAACGGCTGATGAATATCTGTCGGGAAATGTCCGGGAAAAACTGCGTGTAGCAGAGAGAATATCAGAAAATGATACCGGCTATAAAAGTAATGTAGAAGCATTAAAGAAGGTACAGCCAAAAAAACTGGATGCTTCCGAGATTGAAGTCCGTTTGGGAACGATGTGGATTCCTCTGGAAGTATATGACCAGTTCATGAGAGAAACTTTCCAGCCACCACAATATATTAAAGATATAATCAAGCTGCAGTATTCCAAATATACAGGAGAATGGAATATCGAAGGAAAAAACACGGACAGAAGTATTTTAGTAACAAATACTTACGGAACAAAAAGGGCAACGGCATATCGTCTACTGGAAAGTTCTTTGAACCTGAAAAATATCCAGATATTTGATACTTACACGGATACAGAAGGAAAAGAACATAGAGAATTAAATAAAAAGGAAACGATATTAGCCAGCCAGAAACAGGATATGATAAAAGAAAAATTTAAAGACTGGATTTTTCGGGATAGAGAACGGCGGGAAATGCTGGTTTCTATTTATAACGAAAAATTCAATTCAATACGTCCAAGACAGTTTGATGGAAGGCACCTGGAGTTTCCTGGCATGAATCCAGAGATCACTTTGAAACCCCATCAGAAAAATGCAATCGCCCATCAGCTTTACGGCAGAAATACCCTGCTCGCCCACTGTGTAGGAGCAGGTAAGACGTTTGAAATGGCTGCTGCTGCAATGGAAGCAAAACGTATCGGACTTGCTCATAAATCCCTGTTTGTCGTGCCAAACCACCTTACAGAACAATGGGGAGCAGAATTTCTTACTCTATATCCTGCTGCCAATATCCTTGTGGCAACAAAAAAAGATTTCCGCCCGGAAAACCGAAAAAGATTCTGTGCGAGGATTGCAACAGGCGATTACGATGCGATTATCATCGGTCATTCTCAGTTTGAAAAAATCCCTCTTTCTGCAGAAAGACAGCGTGCTGTTTTAGAAAGCCAGATTGATGAGATTGAAATCGCTATCACACTGGCAAAAAAAGAGCAGGGAGAAAACTATACTATCAAACAGATGGTGAAAAGCCGGAAAAGTTTAGAAGTAAGGCTGGAGAAATTGAATGAAAAGAAAAAAGATGATGTTGTTACTTTTGAAGAATTAGGTGTAGACAGGCTGTTTGTAGATGAATCGCACGGTTTCAAGAACCTATTTTTGTATACAAAAATGAGAAATGTTGCCGGGGTTGCACAAAGTGAATCCCAAAAATCAATGGATATGTACAATAAATGCCGTTATATGGATGAAATCACAGGTGGAAAGGGGATCACTTTTGCAACAGGTACTCCAGTTTCAAATAGTATGACAGAATTATATACTATCCAGAGATACCTGCAGTATGACCGTCTGCAGGAAATGGAGTTAGGAATGTTTGATAACTGGGCATCTGCATTTGGGGAGACGGTAACGGCTCTGGAATTATCGCCAGAGGGCAGTGGATACCGTATGAAGACCCGTTTTGCGAACTTCTTTAACCTGCCGGAATTGATGTCTGTTTTTCAGGAAGTAGCAGACATACAGACTGCCGACATGTTACGGCTGCCTGTTCCGGAAGCAGAATATGAAAACATCGTACTGCCTGCAAGTGAAGAACAAAAAGAAATATTAGAATCCCTGTCAGAACGTGCGGACAGGGTAAGAAACCGGGAAGTAGATCCATCGGAAGATAACATGCTCAAGATTACGACCGATGGACGTAAACTGGCATTAGACCAGCGTCTCATAAATGATATGCTCCCAGATACGGAAAATAATAAAGTTTCTGCCTGTGCAGAAAAATGTTTTGAGATATGGAAGGAAACAAAAGAGCAGAGGTCAGCACAGCTTATCTTTTGTGATTCTTCTACACCTAAAAAAGATGGGACGTTTAATGTCTATGATGCCCTGAAAGAAAAACTGATGCAGAAAGGAGTACCAGAACAGGAGATTGCTTTTATCCATGATGCCAATACGGATGTACAGAAAGCAAAACTCTTTACAAAGGTACGTTCTGGACAGGTACGTTTCCTGCTCGGTTCCACTTCGAAAATGGGGGCAGGAACCAATGTACAGGACAAACTCATCGCCCTGCATCATTTAGATGTGCCGTGGAGACCTGCGGATATAGAGCAGCAGGAAGGACGTATATTAAGGCAGGGAAATCAAAATGAAAAAGTGAAGATATTCCGTTATATCACAGAAAATACGTTTGATGCCTATTCCTGGCAGCTCATCGAGAATAAACAGAAGTTCATTGGACAGATCATGACTTCAAAATCCCCAGTCCGTTCCTGTCAGGATGTGGATGAAGCTGCCTTATCTTATGCAGAGGTAAAAGCCCTGGCAACGGGAAACCCTAAGATTAAGGAAAAAATGGACCTGGATATACAGGTAACGAAGTTAAAGATGCTGAAAGCAAACTATGAAAGTAATCTGTTCCGGCTTCAGGATGCGATTGCGGTAGAATACCCACAGCAGATTGCAAAATATGAGGAACTGACCGCAGCGTATGAAGCAGACATAGCCCGTTTAGATACTGCCATGAATACGCCTTTTTCCATGGAGATACATGGGATCACTTATGATAATGAAAAGACAGCAGGTGAGATTCTTGTACAAGCGTGTACAAAAATGAAAAAGGAACATACAGATGCAGCAGACATAGGGACTTTTAAGGGATTCAAAATGAAGGTCTCGTATTCTCTTTTTGATAATAGTTTTTATGTAAAGCTGACAAGAGAATCCTCCGTTACTGTCGAAGTAAAGAAAGACCCTGTACGCAACATAGAACGTATCCTTACGGCATTAAGAAAAATGCCAGGACAAAAAGATGTTGCAGAAGAACGGCTGGAAGGGGCAAGACAGCAGCTTGTTCAGGCAAAAGAAGAAGTAAATAAACCTTTTGAAAAGGAAAATGAATTACGGTCTGTACAGGAACGTCTGACGAAAATAAATGCAGAACTGGATATGAAACCAAAGGAAGAACCGAAAAAGATGATTAAGAAGGAGGAACTGAAAAAATGTCTGTAAGATTAGAAAAAATGGGAGAATGTATCCTGCGATTAAGAGAAGAACGGGGATATAGTCTGGAAGAATTAGCCGGACTCACGTTGTCATCGCCGGATGAATTAAGAAAGATTGAGAGTGGTACACAACAGCCGGACAAAATGACACTTACCCTTTTAAGCAATGTTTTAAATGTATATCCTGACAGTCTGCAGAACGGAGAGATTCATTACCGTGCTTCACAATCCAATCTGATAAATCTTATGAAGGAAACATTAAAGTATCTGGAGGGAACAGAAGAATATAACAAAGAGATTGAGGAACATATAGAAAAGCTGCAGAAAGAATATGATATACAGCGAGAGGAAAAGCAGGAAAAAGAAAAGACGGAACAGCCAGAAAAAGAAGAACAGGTATTACCGAAAAGAGAGCCGGAAAAAGCTGCACCTAGATTATAAATAAAATGTGCCGAATTTCGGTACGGATAGGAGATGGATAAGATGGAAGATAAAAGCAGAGAAGTCGTAATGGCAATTTCTAACGCAGCAAGGTATATGGACCCATTTTTTAAATTAACAGCAATGGGGACAGTGCTGTTGATTCAGTATTTTGCCCGCATGGTAAAGGAAAAAAAGCTTAAGGTAACTGAATTTACTGACTTTCAGAAATTTCTCAAAGCAACAGATGGAAAATATGACATCATGAACGTCCCGGAGATTCCAGAAGGACAGTTATCAGAAGAATTAGATGCACTGGGTATCCATTATATGGTATTACCCGATCTGGAAAAAAATGATGGGATGCTGCAGGTAGCAGTCTACCAGCCAGACAGGGAAAATTTTGGAGCATGGTATCAACGGCATATCCTGTCGCAGATGACAGGAGGGGAAAAAGATTTACAGCAGTTAAAGAATCTTACTTCTGGAAAAACAACAATCATTTCCTTCCCTCTTGAAGAGGAAGAAGAAGTGGTAAAGGAAGATTTTGAAAAAATGGGGATAAACTATTCCCAGCTTCCAGACCTTCACGTTGGGGATGGTGAGATACAGGTTGTTGTAGCCAATGCTGACCTCCCTAAAGTCGAATCATGGTATAAATTATATCGGGAAGATTTATTAAAAAAGGGCATGATAGATGTGCCTGCTATGAAAAAAATGTCGATGGACAATTATATGCAGACAGGACAGCAGACAGAAGCAGAGTATATTGATACGGCTTCGCCTGAATTAAAAGCAGCGAATGCAAAGTATGAGGGAAAACAAAAAGGAAGAATAGAGCAACAGATAGAAGCAGCCGAACACAATGCCATGAGACAGGAATCCTCAACAGCATATCTGCGATATATCAATGAACCATCATATATCCCGGTCAGTATTGATAAAAGAACACTGGTTGAAAAATCAAATGTGATAAATAAGGATGGGCTGGAGAGATATAACCAGTTCTCGTGCAGGATACCAGGTACATACGGTAAAAATGAAAAGCAACTGGTCATTCCTAATGAACAGGTTTTTGAAAAGCAGAATGGCTCTTATATTGCTTTCCTGCAGAAAGATGAATCTCCGTTTGTTTTTGATGTGATAACAAAACAGGTAGACCATGAGATGAGAAAACTGACAGGAGAGGAATTTGTAAAACGCTATTTTGATAAAGTAGATAAAACTGTTGAACGAAAAGTGACATCATTACAAAAATATAAGGAAAACACAAAGGCGAAAGATTTAAGTGATCTAAAGATAAAGATGCCGACTCCGCCGATCAAATCAAAATAATGTGCCGAATTTCGGTACAAAGAACAGGCAGTGATGCTATGCTGCCTGTTCTTTTTTATAGAAAAGGAGAAAGATTTTATGACACAGAAAAGAAAACCACCCTGGGGGATGTTTCTTATCGGCTTAGTTCTTGTACTTCTTGTTTCCTATTATGCAGCAGGGCTTTTTTCGCTGGATGGTGTGACAATGCAAAATTATCAGGATAAATTGACGTATATATTGCTGCACCCTTTCCGTAACTGGTTAAACAGTAAGACATCAGCAGTCATGGGGATTGCCCTGGTCGCATGGGCAATGTTTGTCTGTTATTACCTTACCTATTACCGTAATTTTCACCCGGATGCAGAACATGGTGTTGCAGAATGGGCAGACGTTGCTAAGACAGCAAAAAAACTCTATGGAAAAGGAGAAGAACCAGTTACTTTACTTAGTAAAAATATCAAGGTGAACGCAAAAGCCTTACCAAATATGCACATCCTTATCTTAGGAGGCTCCGGCGATGGAAAAACAACCTCTCTTTTGATACCGAATATCCTGCTTGCCAATATGACGAATATCATCTTAGATGTAAAAGGTGACCTGTTGAAAAATTACGGGGGATACCTGAAAGAAAAAGGTGTGACAGTAAAAAGCCTTAACTTTAAAGATATGTTACAATCTGACCAATATAATCCATTTGTATATATAGATAATTATACCGACATGGTAGAGCTTATCACAAATATCCAGACATCAGTAAAACCGCCAGATGCCCAAAAGGGTGACCCGTTTTGGGATGACGGTGTTGGTCTGTATCTGCAGTCTCTCTTTGAATATGAATGGCTTCAGGCGAAAGAAGAAAACCGTGTTGCATCCATGCCAGGGATTTTGGAACTGGTAAACAGGGAAACACAAAAGATAGATGAGGAAGGGACAACACAGTTACAGCAGGATATGTACAGATTACAAGAGAGGTATGGAGTAGATTATCCACCTGTGCGGGATTATAGAAAACTGAAGGAAGGAGCATCGGAAACAGTTCGTTCTATCGTTATCATGGTAAATGCACAGTTACGCCTTTTTGAAATCCCAGAAATCAAGAGAATCTTTGAAGGAACTGACGATATAGATATTCCATCACTTGGATTAGGAGTAGAGGGAAATCCAGAAAAAAAGACCGCCCTTTTTCTTGTTATGCCATCAGGGGATTCTTCCTATAATCTTTTTATCAATATGTTCTACACACAGTTATTCACTGTTTTAAAACGTATCGCAGATGATCGGAGAGATGGACAGTTACCTATCCATGTGCGGTTATGGGCAGATGAGTATTACGCTGGTCCAAAACCTTTAAACTGCGAAACGCTTCTGGGAGAGATACGAAGCAGAAATATGTCCATTGTTCCTATTTTGCAGGATATAGCACAGATAAAGACCTTGTATCCAAATGATAAATGGGAAATATTCACGGGAAACTGTGCAACAACGGTATTCCTCGGCAGTGGTGCTACTGCACATACAACACATCAGTGGATATCTGATATGTTAGAGGATATGACGATTGACAGCCGTTCCGAAAATTTAGGACATTCGCAGGGAGGAGGAAACCTGCAGATGAGCAAGGGTGGAATGAAGTTAATGACTCCGGGACAGGTCAGCCGGATGCCGAAAAATGATTGTATCCTGTTTCTGAAAGGAGAAAGACCAATCTATGATAAGAAAAACTGGTCATTTGATACAGAAGTATTTAAAGAAGCACAGGAGATAGCAGGGAAAAATGGTTATAAAAATCCTGTATATGTATCGTATGATGAAGAAAACAGGCAATACACTACAACCCGTTTCGAATCAAGACTAAATTATATCTCACAGGAAGATTATGAATTTTATGAAGAAAAAGCCAAGACGGATGATAACATACAGACGTTCCAGATAGACGAAGATGCTTTTCTATATCTTAACTTCAACGAAACTCCGCAGCCAAGCCTTCGGGAGTTAGAGAAGATGGTGAAAAAGATACAGGTTTCAGAAAACAGTGAAGAGGATGAAAATGAGGGGGACGAAAAGAAAGAAGATACTGTGCAGGATAGAAAAAAATGGGATTTATCTGGAGATATTATGGACTGTTTTCAGCGATATTCCAGTGAACTGTCGCAGGAAGAGCAGGAGGAAATCATAAAAGGTATCGAAGATGGCTTAACAGATCAGGAGATAAAGAGATATTTTGCCTTGTACGGGGCAGATAAAATGCAACAATACAGAAGGGTTCTCACGGCAAGAAAAAACAGAGGGTAGATACAAAAAAGCAGAAAAGACTTCAAGTCCTTTCTGCTCTTTTTTATCTCCTCTCTCCTAAATCTTTTTACGCCTGTCAACATGAAAAAATAAAATGTGCCGAATTTCGGTACACAAATAGCAAAGCATAATATATTTAAAAATTTAAATTTTTCCTCATAGAATTTATATAAAAATCCTTGATTAAAGAAATATTTGCGTTATTATTTTAAGACAAATGAATCAGGAGAATAACGATTAAAAAAGCCCCGGAAACAAATTGACATGTACTATTAAAGTAAGATATATATGTAGTACAAATGTAGGTATAGATATAAAATTAAGGTGGGAATAATTTATGGGGAAAAAATGGAGACAATTAAAATATGAAGATAGATTAAAGATATATGCCTGGTTGCAGGATAAAACATCGGTTGCAACTATTGCAAAAAGGTTAGGTGTCTGCCGTCAGACAATCTATCGTGAAATAAAACGAGGGGAATTTGTAAAAAGAAATACGGATTACACGGAATCAACGGTATACGATCCATATGTTGCAGAGGAACATTATCAAAAAAAATTAAAGGAACGTGGACGAGATCTAAAAATAGGCAGTGATTTAAAGTTGTTACATTATATAGAAAAAAAGATAGTAGATGAAAAGCGTTCTCCGGCGGCTGCCTTACATGAAATAAAAAAAGAAGGAAAAGAATTTACAGTTACATTAAGTACCAATACTATATATAGTTACATAAAGAAAGGTATCTTTTTAAATATAACGATGGAAGATTTGCCGGAGAAGAAAAAGCAGCACAAAAAGAAAAAAGTAAAGGTACAAAAGAGAGTGCAGGCGGGGGATAGCATCAGCCAGCGTCCAGAACATATTGATTTCAGGGAAGAATTTGGTCATTGGGAAATGGATACGGTTGTAGGTCCTCAAGGTAAATCCAAAAAAGTCATGCTCGTTTTAACGGAGAGAAAAACAAGAAAAGAAATCGTGTATCTGATGCCTGACAGAAAGGCACAAACAGTTGTAAAAACATTAAACATGATTGAAAGAAAGTATGGAGAGCGATTATTCCGTGATGTATTTAAAACAATTACAGTAGACAATGGAGTAGAATTTTCTGATTCAGAAGGTCTGGAAAAATCGAGAAGAAATAAAAAGAAAAGAACGAAAGTATATTATTGCCATCCATATAGTAGTTGTGAACGAGGTTCTAATGAAAATGCAAACCGACTAATCCGACGTCATATACCAAAAGGAGTTAATTTTGATAAGAAAAGTAAAACCGAAATCAAGGAAATAGAAACATGGATAAATAACTATCCTCGTAAGATATTTGAGTATGATACAGCAGAAAATCAATTTATTAATGAAATGGAAAAATTAACAGGATAAAGCTAAGAGGTGCATATAGAAAATGGCTGCCGGAAGACAGTCTTTTTTCTATGCACTTTTTTAAAAAAGATGACAAAAATAATTGTAATTGAAGCCGAATTATGTCATTATAAATAATGAATAACAGGTAAACAATGTTAAAAATTTTTTTGAAAAAATGTTGCAAAAAAACTTGACATTTTCGACTTAGTAAAAAGTTTATAAAACGGCTTTTCAAAATAATATTTCCGATGTATAATAGCAACGTATGTATTAAGAAAACCTTATTCAAATTAGGAGGAATTAACTATGGCAAGAACAACAGCAAGAGCAGCAAAGAAGAAAGCAGCAACAAAAGCACCTGCAGCTAAAACAGCAGCAAAAACTACAGCAGCAGAAGCAGTTGTAGAGGAAGTAAAAGAAGCAGTGGTAAAAGAAGTAGAAGAAAAGAAAGAAAAAGTTGTAGATGCTGACATTAAAGAAGTAGCAGCTGCAGCAAAAGAGACAGTAAAAGATACTGGCGCTAAAGTTGTAGATAAAGCAAAAGAAGTTACAAAAAAAGTTGAGAAGACTGTAAAAGAAAAAGTAGCAGAGGTGAAAGCAGCAGTAGCAGAACCAGAAGTATATGTACAGTATCAGGGTAACGAATCAGATTTAGCTGCGATTACAGCAAGAATTAAAAAGCAGTATGTTGAAGAAGGCCATAAAGAAAGCGATATCAAGTCTTTAAAAATTTACTTAAAACCAGAAGATGCATCCGCTTACTATGTAATCAACGATAATAATTCAGGAAAAATATTTTTATTTTAATTCTTTTTGCTGATTTACAGGATTTAAATTACAAAAAAGAATCTATCCGGCTTGCAAGTTTGGGAGTATGTTTAAATACGAATGAGTATTTTCACAGCAATAACAATAGAGCAAAAGGAATTAGATTCTTTTTTCTTTTTATTTTTTTGTTTATTGTTTCTTTTAACCCTGCAAATAAAAATATATATTGAATTTCTTTGGGGATTTTGGTATACTGTTGTAATATATGATACCATAAAGGATATGCACAGTGATTTTATGGGAATCGTTTAAAAAGAAAGGAAAAGAAAGATGTCTTTATTAACAGATTGGAGAGAATTTGCCTATAGTCATGACGATAGAACCAGAGAAGGACAGGAATTCTGGATTGGATATTTTAATCAGGAAAAGGCTGTATATGAGCAGATTCTTGCTACACCAGAAGAACCAGTAAGTGGAACAGTTGCAGAACTGGCACAGAAATATAATATGGAGCTTACATATTTTGTAGGTTTCTTAGATGGAATTAATGATAGTTTAAAGAATCCAAATCCTATCGAGGATATGGATGCGAATACAGTAGTATCTTTAGACTACGATAAAGAGAAACTCTATTACAATATGGTTGCTGCTAAGGCAGACTGGTTATATGGTTTAGAGCAGTGGAGTGATCTTTTAACTTCTGAGAGACGTAAGGAGTTATATAAGGAACAGAGAAGTTCTACAACAGTTGTTAAGCCACCTAAGATTGGACGTAATGATCCATGTCCATGTGGAAGTGGTAAGAAGTATAAGAAGTGTTGTGGACGTAATAATTAATTACGAATTACTATAAGGCATAGTATGCCTTGTGTGCGGCATCCTGTGTTTGCAGGGTGCTGTTTTCATGTCAATGCTATAAAATATAGATCAAAACATAACAGGCAGCAAAGAGGATTGGAGAGAATATGCAGGACAGATATATAGCAGACGAGGCGAAGGTAAATATCAGTAGTCTGGAAGCAGAAACCGTTATGAAAAGTACTCCTGTATCAACAGTGACGTCAATTCTTGGACGGATTGGAATAGAATATGAAGAGGGACTGCCCAAAGAAGCATATATTGCTGCTTTTAAAGAAGAATTTTGTTCTGAACCCAGGTGGGTTCTCCTTATGCTGCCCAAAATGATGCTTGATTTTCTGATGGAAGTCTGGGAGAATCCTGTTGTTGAGATGTCAGAAGAGAGATGGAATTATGTTGAATATTTAAAGATATTTGGATTTTTAGCATATCGAATGGGTAATTCTATTTCAGATGAACCGAATCAGATTATCGTTGTAGATGAGATGAAAGACCGTTTTTATTTCCTGTTAAAAAGCAGAAAAAGTCAAAAAGCATTGTCTGTTTATGAGGAATGGGAAAAGATTATTACCGGATATATGTATTATTATGGTTTCATAAAGACAAGAACATTATATTCTTTATTTTTAAAAGTTTCTAAAAAAGTAGTTTCTTATGAAGAGTTTATTTTATTCATTAAATGTCGTAGTTCTATGTGGGCATTTGGGGCGATTCTTAAAGATTTTACAGGGAAGAATGAATATTTTCAGTATTTGAGTGTAGAGAATGCTGATTTATTGCTTACATATATCAGAGAGCATGAGGAATTACCATATAAGCCAGTTAAAATTGAGGATTTAATTTATGTCAGTGATGCAGCAGGGATTGATAATAGATGGTCAGGAGTTAGCGAACTTGGTAATTTATTCATTGATAAAATGGGGCTAAATTATTATCGTGCGACGGTTCTGCTAAGAACTTTGTTGATTATGATTAAGAACGGATGTAGTTATGATAAACTACAGGAAAGATTAAGTGGACTGCCTTTTAAGAATAAAGAATTGGAAGAAGAGACAAGACAGGCAGTGGGTCAGCTATTTGAAAGTGTCCCGGTTTTTGAATATAAGGGATATTCCAGAGAGGAATATAAACGATTATCTCATCAGAAACAATTGAAAAAAAGAAAGAATTTGTTTACAATTATAGATGGTGGAAGAGAGTAAGCTCTTTATTATAAATGGATTACCATAAATAAAAGATAATAGAAAGGATACAGGAATTTTGAGTAAGAAGAATAATATTTATGTAATTGGTCATAAGAATCCAGATACAGATAGTATCTGTTCTGCAATTTCTTATGCATATCTGAAGAATGAATTAAGTCAGAAGCAGGAAGAAGAATGTAAGTATATCCCTACAAGAGCCGGTCATATTAATGAAGAGACACAGTATGTTCTGCGTTATTTTGAACAGGAAGCCCCTTTATTTGTGAATGATATCCGTCCACAGGTTACAGATATTGAGATTCGTAAAACAGAAGGTGTGGATGCTGGTTTATCTCTTAAAAAAGCGTGGGATATCATGAGAGGAGCACGTATTGTTTCCCTTCCTATCATTGAAGAGGGTAAACTTGCAGGAATCATCACTGTCAGTGATATCGCCTATTCTGATATGGATGTATATGACAATATGATCTTATCCAAAGCCGGAACAAACTATAAGAATATTGTTGAGACGATTGACGGAGAGATGATTGTTGGTGATCTTGAAGGTGAATTTGAGGAGGGTCATGTTTTGATTGCCGCAGCTAATCCGGACATGATGGAAGGATATATTGAACCGCAGGATATGGTTATTTTAGGTAACCGTTATGAATCCCAGCTTTGCGCGATTGAGATGGATGCACAGTGTATTGTTGTATGTATGGGAGCAACGGTTTCAAAGACAATTCGTAAGATGGCCAAGGAACATGGCTGTCGAATCATTGTAAGTCCATATGATACTTACACTGTAGCCAGACTGATCAACCACAGTATGCCAGTTCGTTATTTCATGACAACGGAGAATTTGATTACATTCCATACAACAGATTATGTAGATGATATTCAGGAAACTATGGCAAAGAGAAGATTCCGCGATTTCCCTATTACAGATAACCAGGGTAATTATGTAGGAATGATTTCCAGACGAAACTTATTAGATTTAGATCGAAAGAAGCTCATCCTTGTTGACCATAATGAAAAAGCGCAGGCAGTAGATGGTTTTGAAGAAGCAGAAATTTTAGAAATTATTGATCATCATCGTCTTGGAAATATTGAGACGAACTCTCCGGTATATTTCAGAAATCAGCCGGTAGGATGTACTGCAACGATTATTACACAGATGTACATGGAAAATGGTATCGAGATTCCGGAAAAGATTGCGGGTCTTTTATGTTCTGCAATTCTTTCTGATACATTAATGTTCCGTTCTCCAACCTGTACAGCGATTGACCGTATCATTGCAGAAAAGCTTGCAGCTATCGCACATATTGAGATTGAAAAGTATGCAAGAGATATGTTTGATGCAGGAAGTAACTTAAGAGAGAAGTCTGCAAAAGAAATCTTTTATCAGGATTTTAAAAAGTTTAATGATTCAAGCATTAACTTTGGTGTAGGACAGATCAGTTCAATGAATAAAGCAGAATTATCTGCTTGTAAAGATAAGCTCCTTCCTTATATGGAGGAAGTAAGAACATCTTATGGTTTAGATATGGTCTTCTTTATGATGACAGATATCATTAATGAGTCCACAGAATTATTAATGGTAGGTGATATGTGTAAAGAAGTAATAGAGAATGCATTTGAGACAACTGTAGAAAGCAGTTCTGCAGAACTTCCGGGTGTAGTATCCAGAAAGAAGCAGTTAATTCCTGCAATTCTTGGACAGTTATCATAAGCGATACTCTTTTTTTAGGGAAACGAATCAGAAAAATTTGAAAATAGAGTGAATAAAGGACTATTTTTTTGTTTCAAATGAAAGAATGTTGTTATATGAATACGAATATCAATAATTTCTTTGAAATTGAACAAAATATTCCACTACAAAGGCATGAAATTTTTAGAGAAGTGTTGTATTATAATTAAAGTAATCCCCTAAGTTAAAGGTTAGTATTATACAGAGAATGTCCACAATGAGTTTTGCCCCTCATTGTGGGCATTTTCTTTTATGTAGATATATTATTAAATCTCTCTAAAGGTCAGATACACAGAATTTCAGGGTGAAATTATAGGGAAGAATAAGGAAAGAACAATTAAAAAATAAAATAATTACGATGATATTTCATTTGAAAGAAAAATAAAGACAAAACGTAAAAATATTAAGGAAAATAATAAAAGAAATTTTTCAAGATAAGAAACAATGCAAAAAAGTATTAGAAGGCATCGAAAAAAAAGGAGGACTGTATTATGTTGTCCTATCAGAAGGGGATTGTAAAAACATCAGTGCGCCATCTGGTAGAATTTTTATTACGAACCGGAAGTATCACAACAGGTTCCGCATTGAGTGCGAATCCAGAAGCAATGCTTGAAGGGGGAAGGCTGCATCGTAAAATCCAACGGACCCAGAAGGCAACTTATCAGAGTGAGGTTCCATTAAAAATGGAGTGGCAGGAAGAAGGGTATATTCTTGTATTAGAAGGACGGGCAGATGGAATTGACCGTATGAAGTTAGAAGAGGAAAATGTTATTTATGTAGATGAAATTAAGTGTGTTTACAGAAATATAGAAGAAATAGAAGAAGCAGATTTTTTACATCTTGCACAGGCAAAGTGCTATGCTTATATGTACGGACATAAACATGATTTAGAAAAAATTGGTATACAGATTACATATTGTCATTTAGAAACAGAAGAAATAAAAAGAATTTTTTCCGTATACAGCATGGAAGAGCTTTCCTTATGGTTTGCAGATCTATTAGATTCTTATCGAATGTGGGCATCGTATTATGTGGCGGCAAGAAAACAGCGGAATGAAAGCATAAAACAATTAAAGTTTCCTTTTGATTTTAGACCGGGTCAAAAGAAGATGACAGCGATTGCCTATCAGGCGATGGAAAGTAAAAAGCATATTTTTTTGCAGGCACCAACAGGTGTGGGAAAGACAATCTCCACAATTTATCCAGCCTTGAAAGAATTAGGAGAAGAAAAGGCAGAAAATATTTTCTATCTTACGGCAAAGACAATTACAAGAACGGTGGCGGAAGATACGATAAAGCTGTTAAGAAAACAGGGATTATCTGTATCAGCAGTAACGATTACAGCCAAAGAAAAAATTTGTATTCAAAAAGAAGTGCAGTGTAATCCGGAAAGCTGTGAGAGAGCCAAAGGACATTTTGACAGAATTAATGAAGCACTTTATGCTTTACTGGATTCTGCTTGTGACATCAGCAGAGAAAATCTTCTTTTATATGCGGAAAGGTATAACGTGTGTCCGTATGAGCTGTCTTTTGAAGCAGCAGTATGGTCGGATTGTATCATTTGTGATTATAATTATGTATTTGATCCACATGTCAATCGAAAAAGTCTGATAGAAGGAAGTTTGCGGCAAAATATTTATCTTATTGATGAGGCACATAATCTTCTTGATAGAGCCAGAGATATGTACAGCGCGGATATTGCAAAAAGTGATTTTAAGGTGCCGAAAAAGTATTTTAAAGATAGGAATCGTTTTTTATTTAAAAAATTGAATAATTGTATTATTGCACTTCGAAAGCTGGAAAAAGAATTTCATGAAGAGAAACGATTTCACTTGCATAAAAATGCGGATGCGATGTACTTCCCAATTTTTCATCTGATAGGTCCGTTAGAAGAGTATCTGACAGAACACGATAATTTTCAGGAAAGAGAAGAGATTGTAGAGTTTTATTTTAAAATCAGTCATTTTTATATGATTTTAGATAACATGGACAGTGGTTATGAAATTTATAGTGAAAAAAGAGGAAGAGACTTTTTTTTACGGCTTTTTTGTGTGGATCCTTCAGAGCAGATAGAGGAATATATTGAAAACAGTCGTTCTAGTATTTTCTTTTCTGCAACTCTTTTGCCGGTACAATATTACAGACAGCTTCTCGGCGGCAATCGTTTTGAAGCATATCAAATTGCTTCTCCCTTTCAAAAGGAAAAACGTCTTTTAGCAATTACAGAAGATGTGACAAGTCGCTATACAAGAAGAGGAGAATGGGAATACAGAAAGATGGTAGGTTATCTGGAGCTTTCTCTAGAAAAGCAGACAGGAAATTATATGATCTTTTTCCCATCCTATGAAATGCTTTCTGCAGTATATGAGATAGCAAGAGACAGTAATCTTGCATTGGTATCTGAACTTGTTGTGCAGGAACCTTTTATGGAAGAAAAAAGCAGAGAAGATTTTCTGGAAAAGTTTCGAAGGAAAGCAGGAAAACCATTGATTGGTTTTTGTGTTCTTGGAAGTATTTTTTCAGAAGGGATTGACCTTACGGGAGAAAGTTTAATTGGAGTAGTGATTGTAGGAACCGGGCTGCCTCAGATTTGCAATGAACGGGAAGTAATTAGGGAATACTTTGACAGACAGCAAAAAAAAGGATATGATTATGCGTATCGGTATCCGGGAATGAACAAAGTATTGCAGGCCGCTGGAAGGGTGATTCGGACAGCACAAGATACAGGTACGATTCTTTTGATGGATGAACGTTTTTTAGAAAGAGAAAATCAAAAGCTTTTTCCAGAAGAATGGGATAGTTATTATGGAGTAAACAGACAAAATTACGGGAAAGTTTTAAAGGATTTTTGGGAAGAACGAAGAAGAAGGGAATCATGAGTTGATTCTTGCATTTGTGATAAGATATGATATATTGTAAGAAAAGGAGTAAAGAGTATGTGGAAATATATAGCAACCCCTTTGATTGGAGCTGTCATTGGGTATGTAACAAACTGGATTGCGGTAAAGATGTTATTCCGTCCAAGAAAAGAGATTCGTGTATTTGGGAAGAGACTTCCCTTTACACCAGGAGTTATCCCAAGGGGACAGGGACGACTGGCAAGAGCAGTTGGAAATGTTGTGGAGACACAGCTTTTAACCCCGGAATATTTGGGAAAGAAGCTTCTTTCAAAAGAATCAGAAGAAGAATTTAAAAGCCATGTCCAAAGCTGGATAGGCAGTCAGAAAGCATCTGAAGATACGCTTTATTCTTCTATATCAAATATAGTTGAAGAGGACAAACTTAATAATTTTATCGCTTCGGCAGAAGAAAGTCTGTCAGACTTTCTTTCAGAAAAGATTATTGCAATGGAACCGGGAAAGCTTATTGTAGATAAAGTGATGCAGGAAGCACAGAATAAGCTTTCGGAATCTATGTTTGGAATGATGCTTGGCGGTTCTTTTCTTGAAAAGATTGCCGGACAGGTACAAGATGGAATTGATACATATATACAGGAGAATGCCAGAGAATATGTTGGAAAAGCAGTTGTGAAAGAATCAAAAGAACTGCAGGAAAAGCCAATGCCGGAAGTGACAGCCTTTCTTGAAGAGAAGGGAATTTATGATCCGGAATTTTTATGGGGACTTTATAAAAAAGTTATTGAAGATAAGCTGCCAGCATTGCTCTCATCTTTGAAACTTTCTTTAGTAGTTGAAGAAAGAATTAATGCAATGCAGGTAGAAGAGGTCGAAGAACTGGTTCTTTCGATTATGAATAAAGAACTTGGTGCTATTGTAAATCTTGGTGCAGTTATTGGTCTTATATTAGGACTTATTAATGTGATTATTTTTATAATCTGATGTTATGATATGAGGGACAAAAGGTATTTTGCCCCAAACTTATTTTCACGCATAGATGCCCGGTGTATGGATATGGTAAGATACTGGTTTATTATCGTATTAATCAGCACAGCATAGGAGGTTTATTATGAACGAGAAGATCAGACAGTTAAAAGAAATTATTGATGGAACAGATAATCTGGTATTTTTCGGAGGAGCGGGAGTTTCTACAGAAAGTGGTATTCCTGATTTTAGAAGTACCGATGGACTTTATAGCATGAAATATGATTATCCACCGGAAACAATCGTAAGCCACACTTTTTTTATGAGACGTAATAAGGAATTTTATGAGTTTTATAAAGATAAAATGATGGCTTTAGATGCTAAGCCGAATGCGGCACATTACAAGCTTGCAGAGTGGGAAAAACAGGGAAAATGTCGTGCGGTTATTACGCAGAATATTGATGGACTTCATCAGATGGCAGGCAGCAAAAATGTATTAGAGCTCCATGGAAGTATTCACAGAAATTACTGCATGAGTTGTGGGAAGTTTTTTGATGCTGCTTATGTAAAAAACAGCGAGGGTCAGCCAAAGTGTGATGAATGTGGAGGACTGATAAAGCCAGATGTTGTTTTATATGAGGAAGGACTTGATCAGAGAGTCATTTCAAAAACGGTACAGTATATCAGTCAGGCAGATGTGCTGATTATTGGAGGAACCTCTCTTGTTGTTTATCCGGCAGCTGGGCTGATTGATTATTTTAAGGGAAGTCATCTCATTTTAATTAATAAGTCAAAGACAGAGAGAGATTCTCAGGCAGATTTAATAATTAATGATAAGATAGGAGAAGTATTTAAGCAGTTATAAAGATGAATGATTTTTTTAACACATTAGGAATAGAAGCGACAAAAGAAGAAAAAGAAATTAAAAAAGCATATAGAGAGAAGCTCCATATTGTAAATCCGGAGGATGATCCAAATGGGTTTAAGATTCTTAGGGAAGCTTACGAGGAAGCATTAAAATACGCCAGACAAAAGGAAGACGAGAAGGAGAAAAGGCTGTCACCAGTTGAAGATTTTATTTTTCGCTGTGAACAGCTTTATAATGATTTTTATCGGAGAATTGATGAGCAGGAGTGGGAGAGTCTTTTTTCAGAAGATATCTGTATCAGTTTAGAAAGCGGTGAAGAAGTACGGCAGAGATTTTTAGTATTTTTAATGGAACATTTCCGTTTGCCGGCAGCAGTATGGAAGAAGATTGATCGTACTTTTTCTATTACAGGTAATCGAAAGGAACTTTTAGAACTTTTTCCGGAGCCTTATGTTGATTTTTTGTTACAGGTTGTCCGCTATAACGGTGCGTTAAATTATGAATTATTTGAAGATGAAGTCAGTCAGGATATTGATGATTACATAGAGCATTATCATAAACTTCGCCAGTATGCAGATCTTGGTATGCAAAAAGAAGCCTGGCAAGAGTATGAACTCATGGAAGAAAAATATACGATTTATCATCCATATACAAAGTTAGAGAAGGCAAGGCTTCTTTACAGTGAAAAAGAGGAAGTGAAGCAGGAAGAAGGAGGAACTATCTTTCGGCAGCTTGCTGAAAAATACCCACAGGAAGAGCGGATTGTGTGCTGTTATGGAAGGTATTGCCAGGAAAAGAATCAATGGGATGGAATGATAGAGCTGTATGATAAAGTATTAGAAGCACATCCGCAGTCTTTTCTTGCAAGAACCGGTAGAATGGAAGCAGTACTTCATGAAGGAAGATACCGGGAGGCAAGAGAGGCAATTCTTGATCTGCTCGAAGAAAGTCCGGTAGATGAGCGTTTAGTGGCAGATCTTAACAAAGCGAATGTGTATGTTATAGCAGAGTTAGAGCCAGACTATAAAGAGAATCATTTAAATCAGGATAGTCTGATGGAACTTGCATGGTGCTATTATCAGAATTCGAGATTTGAGGATGGTATTGCGTTATTGGATTGTTTTGTTCCGGATGAGAACCATACCCTTGACTATCATAATTTAAAGGGAAGAATTTATCTCACAGTAAATGAAGATGAAAAGGCATTAGAACATCTGGTTTTGTGGCTTCATGCCATACAGAAGCTTCGTCCGGATGGAACGAAGAAAACAACAAGGCAGATGGCCCGCCTTGGCTATGCTTATTATACGATTGCTTCTGCTAAGGCAGATATGATTCTTGACGGAAAAGAAGGCAGTCTTTCTGAGGTAATGAATGACATAGAAAAGGCGGTAGCAGCGGAAAAAGATGTTTCACAAAAAGTAAGTTATTACCATACGGCAGCAGATATCTGGCGCAGAAAAAAAGAATATGCTAAAATGTTTGATATTTGTGATAAGATGCTTGCTATAGATCCGCAGTACTATCCGGCATATCTTTTGAGACAGGAAGCTTGTCTGTATCTTGGAAGATATCAGGAAGTAGTCAATGACTATCAAAGAGCAACCACATTATATCCATATCATGCAAAACCATATTGTACTTTAATTCGAATGTATCTGATATTTGGTGAGCTTGACAGCGTAAAAGATATCCTGGATGTGGTAGAGAAAAGAGAAGTAAACAGTGATGAACTGGAACTTCTTCGAGCAAGATATATTGCAATAAGAGCAAAAAACCGGGAAGATTTAGAAAAGGCATATGCCATTCTTGAAAGACTTGAGAAAAAAGGATGGTCTTTACAGTCCGAGATGGATGAGGAAGAATGGACAGAAATCTCGTATCGAAAAACGCAGATTTTAAAAATGTTACAGGAGGAAATACAGTGATTATTGGAATTGATTTAGGAACGACAAATTCACTTGCGGCGTACTATACAGAACATGGACCTGAAATTATTCCAAATCGATTAGGAGAAAGACTGACACCGTCAGTAGTCAGTATTGATGAAAATGATCAGGTTTATGTAGGTAAAACGGCGCGAGAACGAATGGCAGTGTATCCGGGCCAGACAGCAGATCTCTTTAAGAGAAGTATGGGAAGCCGAAAAGAATTTAAACTTGGTAATAAAACATTTACAGCAACGGAACTTTCCGCAATGGTTCTTCGTTCTTTAAAAGAAGATGCGGAAGTCTATCTTGGAGAAGAAGTAACGGAAGCGGTTATCAGTGTTCCAGCATACTTTAATGAAGTAAAAAGAAAAGCAGTAAAACAGGCAGGTGAATTAGCAGGACTTAAAGTGGAACGAATTATCAGCGAGCCAACTGCGGCAGCAATTGCCTATGGACTTTACCAGAAAAATGATAATACGCGTTTTCTTGTTTTTGACCTTGGTGGAGGAACTTTTGATGTTTCCATTCTTGAGTTGTTTGACGATATTCTTGAGGTAAGGGCGGTTGCCGGGGATAATTATCTTGGTGGCGAAGATTTTACAAATTTGATTGTTGAAGAATTTTATAAAGAACATGGAATAAATGAAGAGAGTCTTTCTGCAAAGGAAAAAGCATATTACCGTAATCAGGCAGAAAAGTGTAAATGTAATACAGCAGATTCTTTTTATCGTATGCAGGCATCGGTAAGTGGTGAAAAGGTAGAAACCCTTATACCAAGAGGGGCATTTGAAAAAATGAGCAGCCAGCTTTTAGACCGTATTAAAACTCCGGTAAGAAGAAGCCTTTCGGATGCTGGTGTAAAACCTGGAGAAATTGACGAAGTTGTATTAGTTGGAGGAACAACGAAGATGCCGCTTGTTCGTAAATTTGTTGGAAAGTTATTTGGCAGAGTACCGGATACAAGCATTAATCCAGATGAGGCAGTTGCACTTGGGGCAGCAATCCAGGCAGCGATGAAAGAACGAAAAGAAGCAGTAAAAGAAGTGATTCTTACAGATGTCTGCCCGTTTACTCTTGGAACCGAAGTTTCTGTTAAAGCAGAGAATGATCATATAGAGGGAAATCATTTCTGTCCGATCATTGAGAGAAATACGGTAATACCAGCAAGCAGAACACAGCATTTTTTTACGGTTTATGACCATCAGACACAGGTGGAAATACACATATTACAGGGCGAAAGCCGATTTGCCTCAAACAATGTTTCTCTTGGAACATTAAAACTTACTGTTCCGGATAATGAGGCTGGAAAGGAACAGATTGACATTACTTATACTTATGATATTAATGCATTACTTGAAGTTGAAGCTAAAATTGTCTCTACAGGAGAAACGATAACCCGCCTTATAAAGAATCAGGAAAACAGTATGACAGAAGAAGAGATGAAAGCTCGTATGAAAGAACTTTCTTACCTTAAAATTCCACCAAGAGAGCAGGAAAAGAATAAAGTTCTGCTTTTGCGGGGAGAACGACTTTACGAAGAAACGACAGGTGAACTTCGTGAACAGCTTGAGATGGTAACCCAGCAATTTGAGAGGATTCTTGATCGCCAGGATCCATTAAAGATTGAAGAAGCAAGAAAAGATTATGAAGAGGCACTTGACTGGATTGAAGAAGAAATGTGGGTTTAAAGAACAATTTTTCTGAAATACATTCAGGCTATGCAGCATCAATAGACATAAAACAAGAATTTCCAACCGTTATATAGCTATGTTGCTATGGCTGGAAATTCTTATTTTTGGCTGTTTTTTTCTAAATTAAATCATTCATTTCTTGTATATGAATGATAAAAAGTTCTTTTATGACATCTCTAAGATAGATAGCGAGGCTTTCATTTTTATCAGAAAAGAGATTATCGAATTCTGCAAAAGAACGAGGACTTTTGAATTCTCTTTTATAAAGAGGAAAAGAATCTTGATAAGGATATCTTTCAATCTGAATTCCATAATGTTTTTGTGTTTTGGGGATAGGAAGGAAAATTCCCTCCTTCTTTATATAGCAAGTGGACGCTTTCGCTGCCCGGCGGTACTTTCTTTCTACATAACATCCGACGCTTTTATGAACGGCTCTGTCTTCTTCCGGGAGATAATAATAATTGCGATAGTCTTTAAAAAAGTGTTTTAATGTTTCTTCTATATAAGGAAGAGAAATGATTAAAATAGAAGAATCATTTTTATTAGTAGAGATACTGCCGATTGAAGTAGAAAAATTTAATGGTTTCGGTAAAGCAAGCGGAAGTTTACAAGATATCGCAATGCTGCCTGTTCCTTTCTCAAAGAGGCTTTCTCCTGGAGAAACCTTTATGAGAGAGAGGTCCTTTGAAAGTAACATACGATAAGAAAAAAGTGGCAGGAGATACTTCATTCCGAGAAGATCCTCTTCATTATGGAGAAGAAGATTGTGGAGTAAAGCCTCTTCCTTGTTCATGAGATATTCTTTGTATACAGCAATAAGCTGTCCCCCATCATAAATATCTTCTCTATATAATTCAAGAAAATGTTCCCAGTCTTTTTGTTTTCCATGTGTCATTTGAAATAAACTTTGAAATGGTTTTAAAAATTGATAAAAGTCAAGAGAAGGGAAACTTTCTATATCGCAAGGTAACTCATTTAATTCGTAATGGCGCTTTAGATAGGGAATGTCAAAGCTATTGCCATTGAAAGTAACAAGCTGCCAGTCTTTTTGTTTTAAAATGTCATGAAAAGCAAGAAGAATTTCTTCTTCGCTTGTTCCATCGTCATTAAACCACTGAATAAATTGAAATCCATTTTCAATAAAATATCCACAACCGATTAAATATAAGATCGTATTATCTTTTGAAAAACCAGTAGTTTCTATATCGAAGAATAAAAAAGAATCTGTTTTTTCCGGTATTGTTTTTTCCGGGAATACTTTGTTGATTGTTAACATGATGCCTCCAGTGCTGCAAAGTGCTGTCGTATAAATTTCTTACTAACCATAGCAGAGAACGTTTTATATGTCAAACGGATTTCTGAAAGATTTTACAGAAGGTTTCAAGGTAAATGTCGTTAAAGTAAAAGAGTTGTAATATCATGGAAACTATGGTATCATGTCAGAAGTCAGAATATAAGTTCTGGTAACAATTTGAAAAGAAGGCAGGAATTTCATTTGATTTCATATATTAAAGGAACGGTTGCGTTTAAAGGAAATGATTACATTGTCATTGAGAATCATGGAATAGGTTACCAGATTAAAGTGCCATCCAGAGTTCTTGACAGTATGGAGAGCGGAGAGAATGTCATGCTTCACACGTATTTGTATGTGAGAGAAGATGTTTTGGCATTGTTTGGTTTCTCTTCTATGCAAGAATTAGATACTTTTCAGATTTTGCTCGGTATATCAGGTATTGGACCCAAGGCAGCATTATCTGTACTTTCTACGATGACAGTGGAAGACTTATATTATGCGGTATTCAGTGAAGATGCAAAGAGTATCGCAAAAACTCCGGGGATTGGTCCAAAGGGTGCGAAGCGGATGATCATCGAGTTAAAAGATAAGTTGAATTTGGAAGATTTGGAATCAGTTTCCATGAAAGAAGAGACGGGAGCAAGCTTACAGGCAGGAGATGGAGACAGTATTTCAGATACGGTGCAGGCATTAACTGCACTGGGGTATTCTAATGGGGAGGCCTATCGTGCAGTGCGAGGTGTATCTGATGCAGATGCAATGGATGCAGAGCAGTTATTAAAAGAAGCATTAAAAATTATATTAACATTTTCGTAAGGTGATGTCATGGACAGAATGATTAGCACAGAGCTTATGGAAGAAGACATTGCGGTAGAAGGCAGTCTTCGACCACAGAATTTAACAGAATATATAGGACAGGAGAAAGTGAAGAAGAATCTTCGCATATTTATAGAGGCTGCGAAGATGCGTGGAGAAGCACTGGATCATGTATTATTATACGGACCTCCCGGTCTTGGAAAGACAACGTTGGCAGGTATTATCGCGAATGAGATGGACAGTAACTTAAAGATTACATCCGGACCGGCGATTGAAAAACCTGGAGAGATTGCAGCGGTACTGAATGGACTTTCAGATGGAGATGTTTTATTTATTGATGAGATTCATCGTTTAAACCGTCAGGTTGAGGAAGTGCTTTATCCGGCGATGGAAGACTTTTCGATAGATATTATGATCGGTAAAGGAGCTTCGGCTAAGTCAATTCGTCTGGATCTGCCACATTTTACATTAGTGGGAGCAACCACAAGGGCAGGAATGCTTACGGCACCATTACGTGATCGTTTTGGTGTGGTGAATCGTCTGGAGTTCTATACAGATGAGGAATTGAAAGTAATCGTAGAACGTTCAGCAGAACTTCTTGGTGTGAAGATTGATGAGGCAGGAGCGATGGAACTTGGTAAGAGAAGCCGGGGAACACCAAGACTTGCAAACAGACTGCTAAAAAGAGTCCGGGATTTTGCTCAGGTAAGATATGATGGGATGATTACTTATGAAGTAGCACAGACAGCGCTTGATTTATTAGAAGTAGACTCTATGGGATTAGATGCCACAGACCGTAATCTGTTAGAGACAATGATTGAAAAGTTTATGGGAAGACCAGTCGGTCTAGATACATTGGCAGCAGCGATTGGAGAGGATTCTGGAACGATAGAAGACGTGTATGAACCATTTCTGATTCAGAGAGGACTGATTAAACGTACACCTAGAGGACGGGCATTAACAGTTTTAGCCTATGAACATCTTGGCTATCCGGTACCGGAGGAAGTATTTTAAAGAGAAGATCTGATTTTGCATCACAGGAGGATGAATGATGAATATGGAAGGAAAAAGAGAATTATCAGTAGTAATTGATGGTAAAGTATATCGACTGTCCGGTGGAAGTGATAGTTATCTTCAGAAACTTGCCTCTTATGTCGATGGCAAGATAAGCGAGTTAAAAACACAGGCAGGATATAATAAGCTTTCTACAGAGTATAGAGATATTTTACTGGCACTTACTATTGCCGAAGAAGTGTTCAAGCTGAAAGAAGAGATTGAAGTATTTAATCAGGATAGCAGAGACAGGGAACAGGAGCTTTATGAATTAAAGCAGGAAGTCGTAGATAAAAAGCTGCAGATTGATACAGCGAATAAGCTGGTAGAAGATTATAAGACAAAGGTCAATGAGTTACAAAAACGTATGATTGGACTGGAGACAAACCATGAGTTTCGTTAAGAGAGGGAACCTGCCGGAATTACTTGCTCCGGCAGGTTCTTTGGAACATTTAAAGGCAGCGGTATCAGCAGGAGCCGATGCAATCTATATGGGCGGAGAGAAATTTGGTGCCAGAGCCTACGCACAGAATTTTTCCAGAGAAGATATGATAGAGGCATTGCAAATTGCGCATTTTCATGAACGAAAGTTATATCTTACTGTGAACACCTTGATGAAGGAAGAGGAACTTTTTGAAGAATTAGGAGAGTTTCTTTTCCCTTACTATGAGAATGGATTAGATGGAGTAATTGTTCAGGATATGGGAGCTGCTCGTTTTATTCGTGAACATTTTCCTGAGATGGAGATACATGGAAGCACACAGATGACAGTAACAGATATTCATGGAGCTGTTGCGGCAAAAAGAATGGGAATGACCAGAGTTGTGCCTGCAAGAGAACTATCTTTAGAGGAGATAAGGGAAATAAAAGAAAAGACAGGACTGGATATAGAAGTTTTTGTTCATGGAGCATTATGCTACTGTTATTCAGGACAGTGTCTTTTAAGTAGTGTGTATGGAGACAGAAGCGGTAATCGAGGCAGATGTGCACAGCCATGCAGACTGCCATATAAAGTAAAAGATCATAATGGCAATAATCTGCATACATCAAAACAGGGGAATTATTTACTTAGCCCCAAGGATTTATGTTCCCTTTCTCTATTGCCTTCATTAATGGAGCTTCCGGTGGATTCCCTGAAGATAGAAGGACGAATGAAGAATGTAGAATATGTAGCTGGGGTTACTTCTATTTATAGAAAGTATCTCGATCAAATTTTTGCTAACTGGGAAGAGAGAGAACATTTTAAACCAGAAGAATCAGATATTCATGCGCTGGAAGAATTATATTGCAGAGGAAGCTTTACAACCGGTTACTGGAAACAGCATAATGGGCAGAATATGATGTCAGTACTTTCTCCAAAGAATACGGGCAGACGAATTGGCAAAGTATGTTCTGTTTCTAAAAATAAAGTGAGGATTTCCTATGAAGACAGACTACATCCGAAGGATATTCTAGTTATACCAGTATCTTTGGATGGACAGGAGGAACTTGTTCTTACGGTACCATCTAAATGTCAGGAAGATGGAAAGAAAAAGGGACAGATTACATTAAATATTCCAAGGACACAGGGACTGAAAGAGGGGACGTTGGTATATCGAAGGAAGAATATTGAGCTTTCGGATCATATCGGAAAAAATATTTTAAATAAAGTGATAAAATATCCGGTAAGCGGAGATATTACTTTAAAAGTTGGAGAACCGCTGATGCTCCAGCTGTTTTGTCGTGAAGAATATGCGTTTGTAGAAGGGCCTGTTGTAGAATTATCCAAGAAGAGACCTGTTACAAAAGAAGATATTTTAAGGCAGATGCATAAAACAGGAACAGTTCCGTTTGAATTAGAGAATTTTGAGGTGAATATGGAGGAAGATTGTTTCCTTCCTATGTCTGTATTAAAAACTGTGCGGCAAAAAGGCTTTTCTTTGTTAGAAGAAAGATTGAAGAATACGAAGAGAAGAAGCGTATTGGAAAATAATGAAAAGGATAAGGAAAATAATAAAATAAATAAGATCGTATGTTTAGAGAAAGAAGGCTTGAAAGAAGATTTTACAGAGAATTTCACAGGAAAAATATCTATCGATGAAAGAATTGCAACAGTTTATAATAGGGAACAGTGTATGATATGTTGCAAAGATTCCTTTTTTGATGGGATCTGTCTTACTTCAGAATTTTTCTCAGAGGAAGAATTACTGCAATTTGGTCAGGCAGTATCAGATGCAGGTAAGAACGTTTATTTAGCTTTACCACATGTGTTCAGAACTAATTTGAATTTAGAAAAAGTATGTGTATCCTCTATTTGGAATGGAATATATGCATATACTATAAATGAAGCAGAATTTTTGCATGAACTGAAAGGACGCACAGCGAAGATTATCGCAGCAGCTTCTCTGTATCACTGGAATTCCAGTGCAGTTTCTGAAACAGCGGCACTGTATCCAGAGATGACAGTGAGGGAGATACCAATAGAATTGTCCGGCAGAGAAGTTAATGCGATGCTGGAACACTGTTATGAGAAGTGTTTAGGACAGGCTGAACATATAAGAAATATAAAAGATATACAGAAGAAAGAAGCATTTGAAGTTCTTATTCATGGAAGAATTCCTGTAATGCAGTCAACACAGTGTATGAAAAAGACAACCGGACATTGTAATAAAACTTCAGAAGAAATATGGCTTGAAGATAAAAAAGGAAGAAAGCTTCCGGTTACAACACATTGCAGGGAATGTTATAATCTGATCTGGCAGGAGAAACCATATGATCTTATCGGTGAAGACCTTACGGGAAGTATTCCTTATGTTACAAGGCATAGATTTGATTTATTCCATATGTCAGAAAAGGAAATCAAAGAGATGAAAGACAGGTATCTGATCTGGCAGGAGAATCATTTTATGTGTGATCTTCAAAAGGATGATACAGAACATCACTGGAACTATGGTATAGAATAGAAAGGTGGGAAAGAAAGTATGGTGAATTTAATTTCAACAGGATCCAATTATATTATTATCATCATGGGTGTCATCTATGCAATTTCCTGTTTTACCGTTTTTCTTCCGTCTTCTGAGAAGGTACAGGCAAAAAGGATGGACAGGCAGGAACTTTTTATGTTTTTGTTCCATTTTATTTGTTATGGAGTTTTGTTCGTAAAAACATTAGACACGAAGTTGATTTTTTTGTATGCAGTACAGGTCGCTTTTTTTAAACTTCTTATATTCATTTATTCCAGAGTATATGTAGATTGCTCCAGAATTTTAATGAACCACACATGCTTTTTATTACTGATCGGTTTTGTTATGCTGACTCGCTTATCCTTTGATAAGGCGGTAAAACAGTTTGCCATTGCAGCAGGAACTTCAGTTATCGTATTATTTATTCCATATTTTATGCAAAAAGCGGCAGGGCTTAAACGTCTGAAATGGGTATATGGGATTTTAGGTCTTTTGTTCTTAGCGAGTGTATTTGTAATCGGTACATCACAAAATGGTGCGACAAACTGGATTTCACTAGGGCATGGTATTGCGTTGCAGCCATCAGAATTTGTAAAGATATCATTCGTGTTTTTTATTGCGGCAATGTTGACAAAAGCACCGGATTTTAAAACAATGCTTATCACAACAATATTTTCAGCCTGTCATGTCATGATATTGATCGCTGAGAAGGATTTAGGTGGAGCACTTATTTATTTTGTTGTATATGTTTTCCTTTGCTATGTTGCTACGGGAAGAGGAATTTATTTATTTGGAGGACTTGGTGCCGGAGCGGTGGCGGCTAATCTTGCATATATGCTTTTTGCACATGTGCGAGTCCGTTTTATTGCATGGAAAGATCCATGGTCAGTAATAGAAGGAAGCGGTTATCAGGTTACACAGTCTTTATTTGCGATTGCTGCTGGTGGCTGGCTTGGAAAGGGTCTTACACAGGGAAGACCAAATGATATACCAGTTGTGGAAAGTGATTTTATTTTTTCAGCAATCACAGAGGAGTTTGGAATTCTTTTTGCAATCTGTCTTATTTTGATTTATTTAGGGGTGTTTGTACATTTTTTGAAAATAGCAATGGATGTAAGAGGGCGTTTCTACAAGCTTCTAGCTTACGGTTTTTCTATTTGTTTTATTTTCCAGGTGTTTTTAACAATCGGTGGTGTGACAAAGTTTATTCCGTCTACAGGAGTGACACTGCCACTGATCAGCTATGGAGGAAGTTCGGTAGCGAGTACTTTAATAATTTTTGCAGTAATGCAGGGCATATTTATCATTGCCTATAAAGAGGATGATGAAGATGAAGAAGAGCAATCAAACAAGAAAAACGAGAGTAACCAGCCAAAATAGAGTAGCAGCCGGAAAGTCTCGTAAACATAATCAAAAGAGAGAAGGTTTTTCTGGTATAAAAGAAATTTTTACTCCAAGAAGAGGAAAAAAGTTAAAAACAAACCGGTATATGCTTCAGACCAGTGTGATTGTAGTTGCTTTATTTTTAGGTCTGGCTGGATATGTAGTAAGATTTACTTTAAAAGATAGTGTAAAAGTTTCGGAGAGTTCTTATAATAAAAGGAATTCTTCTTTGTCAGAGCAGACAAAGAGAGGCAAGATCATCAGTGCCAATGACAAGATTCTTGCATTTTCAGAGAACAATGAAGCGGGAGATGAGATTCGGCATTATCCTTATGAAAATATGTTTGCGCATATTATTGGATATACCAGTTATGGAAAAGCGGGTCTTGAAGCGGTCTGTAATAAAGAGTTGCTGACTTCTCATGAAAAGTTAATGAAACAGCTTAGTAATGGTGTAGCAAGCCAGAAAAATATTGGGGATAATGTCATAACAACATTAGATACCCGACTTCAAAAGGCAGCGTATGAGGCATTAGATGATTATAGAGGAGCAGTAGTGGCGATCGAGCCGAAAACAGGAAAAGTAAGGGCGCTGGTTTCTAAGCCGGACTTTGACCCTAATAAATTAGATGATATGTGGAATAAGATTACGTCTGATTCTTCACAAAGCTGTCTTTTAAACAGGGCAACACAGGGATTATATCCTCCAGGATCCACTTATAAAATATTGACGGCTTTAGAATATATGGAAGAACGTCCAACCACCTATAAAAAGTTCAGCTATGATTGTGAGGGAGAAACAATTATAAATAGTGTGCGGATCAGCTGCTATGAAAACGAAGAACATGGAGAAGTTGACTTAGACAGAGCGTTCGCCAAATCTTGTAATACTGCCTTTGTTACACTTGGAAGTAAATTAGATATAAAGCAGTTTGCAACTCTGAATAAAAAGTGCCTTTTTAATCAGAATATACCGTTTGATCTGTCTGTAAAGAAAAGTCGTTTTGAGTTAAATGAACATTCCGATAAAGGAGAAATTCCACAAACAGTAATCGGACAGGGAAATACGCTAATGACACCGTTTCATAATGCACTGTTAATGTGTGCAGTTGCCAACGATGGAGTACTTATGAAACCATATGTTATAGATCATATAGAAGGTGCAGATAATACAACTGTCAAAGAAAATATCCCTGAAATCTATGCAGACCTTATGTCTAAAAAGGATGCGAAAAAGCTTCAGAAAATGCTTCGTGAAGTAGTTACAGATGGAACAGGATACAGCCTTGACACCGACCTGTATACCGCTGCCGGAAAGACAGGAACCGCAGAAAATGAAGGAAAATATGCTCACGCATGGTTTGTAGGGTACTCTAATGTAGAAGATCCGGATCTTGTAGTTTGTGTGCTTGTGGAAAATACAGGTGCAGGAAGCAAATATGCAGTTCCTATTGCGAAAAAGATATTTAACTCCTATTATAATAATAATATGAAAGAGTACTACGGAGAAAAAAAGAATACTGCACAGTCAGATGAATAAGATCTGTATAAAAAGGCTGTTCTTGCAAACCTTCTGTCGATTTGGTATACTTAATATAAGTGTAGAACACACCAGAATTGTCAGCACAGGAGGATAGAGCAATGATTAAGGCGACAAGCTGCGGTGGTGTTGTAATATTTCGGGGAAAGATACTTCTGTTATATAAGAATTATAAGAACAGATATGACGGATGGGTTCTTCCAAAAGGAACAGTGGAGGCAGGAGAAGAATATAAAGAAACTGCCTTAAGAGAGGTTCATGAAGAGACAGGAGTAAAGGCTTCTGCAATAAAGTATGTAGGAAAGAGCCAGTATACTTTTAATACGGCACATGATGTTGTTGTAAAACAGGTGCATTGGTATTTGATGATGGCTGACAGCTATTACTCCAAGCCTCAAAAAGAAGAATATTTTGAAGATTCCGGCTACTATAAGTACCATGAAGCGTATCATTTGCTTCGATTTCCTAACGAACGGCAGATATTAGAAGATGCCTACCAGCAGTATATTGAATTAAAGAAAGCAGGACTGTGGGGGAACAAAAAGTATTTTTAAAAGAAGCTGTCGCTATTGCGGCAGCTTTTATCTTTAAACTATGTTTAGAAGTGCACATCCTTGCGGAGTGGTTTGTTTTAAAAGAATATAATTTTATAAAATAAAAAAAGCCTTTTAGATAAAACATACGGTTATCTAAAAAACTCTGCAAATACTTTTGTACTATATGATAATATATACTAAAAAAATGATGCCGCTGATGGGACTCGAACCCATATGGTTTCCCGTACGATTTTGAGTCGTATGCGTCTGCCAATTCCGCCACAGCGGCAGATGTTAACAGTTCTTAAAACTGCATAACCAACTTCTATATATTATCACTTAAATAATATATTGTCAAGAAAAATCTTATTTATGTAGTGTAAAATTCTTCTGACCAGACACATCCGGCAAAGGTTTTCTTTACATTTTCATAGCAGGTTCTGCTCACAGGGATGGAAATTTCATTTGATAAGATTGCGTGATGCCGGTCTAAATTTATAATATGCCGTCCATTTATAAGATAACTGCGGTGGGAGAGACAAAACCATGGACAAAGGCGCTCACTGATAGAATCTAATCTTTCCGGCGTTTGATAGACTCCATCTGCTGTATAAATATTTGTTGTGCGCATGATTCGTTCCAAATATAATATCTTGCTTTGTGGAAGACGAATATCATTCTGTTTTGTATGGATGATTAAATAAAGTTGATTTATCTTTTTTAGATGACGGATTGCCTTTTTCAATGCAATTTGAAGATATTTATCTATATCTTTTTTTAAAATATAAAAGATGTGAGAGGTTTCATAAACAGAAGAAAAATAAGTAACATGATTCGTAATATATATAATTTGGGAATCCGGATGCCAGGCATTAATCTGTTTTACAGCCTCAATACCCGAAGCGGACTCAAATTCAATGTCCATTAAAATAATATCATAAGCTTTCTCTTTGCCATGCATAGAATCTAAGAGATCCTTAGGGTGATGAAAAATAGAAAATTCAGTTTCGACAGGACAGCATTGTTCCACCTTTTTGGCAATTTCCTGAGTAGTAATTTCATTATCGTCACAAATTGCAATTGAAATCATAAAATAATTTTTCCCCCTAAAATCTATTTTATATTATATAGTATTCTTTTCTTTATAAATATAGTTTATATTATATAATATTTTTGGTAGTTTGCAAGTATATAATGAATAATAAATGGTTGTTCATGACATGAAATCGACATTTCATGTTATTAGTATTGAAAATAGATAAGAAAAAATATATAATACAATAGTACTTTGCATTTTGCATATGCCCGTCGGAAGTGAGTTTATTCTTTTGTGTTTCATTTCCGGCGGGTCTTTCATTTTTTCTGTGGTGAATGAATTTAAAGATAGATTCTTAAGTCTTTGCGAAGATCTTCTTCAAGGCGGATGAGCTTTTCTGTAACCTTTTTGGATATTTCATCGGCCATCTTATATTGATTCAAATATTTATTTAAAGATTTAATTCCCATATTACAGCCATCAGTAATAAGCTCAGCAACAGTAGTATCACTTTCATTCATACCCATTTTAAAATTTGTTTTAATAAAAGACATACCCTTTGCAATTGGATCTGGTTCTTTTTGGTCTTCTTCATGATAATTGAGAAGAGAATGAATCTCTGATTCTAATTGTTCATGTGCATTCCTGCTGTGGGTGAGGATTTCATTTAGTTTTGGATCCTCTACTTTCTCTAAAATTTCATTAATAGATGAAATCGCCATTTTAGTTCCGGCATCGCATTCTTTTAAAAGTTTTGCGGTATCTGTAAGTTTTGTAGAATCTGTATGCATTTGGTTTCTCCTTTTAAATTTTTGATAACCATAGTATATAGAATCTGTTGAAATTTATTCAAAAGACAAAGTTACAAATTGTTCTGAAAAAATATTAAAAAAATCCCCTTATAGCAGATAATTCTGGTGTGGATTTATAATACAAATAGTATCCATAAGTATAACCATCCAAAATAAATGCTGTAAGAGGATTATTTTATTTCGTTTTTGTAAACGATAGATTAGATTTTTAATATTTTTTTTATTTGTGCTGCAAGCTGTGCTGCATCATTATGTCCAAAATAATCAATTCGATAGGTATGTTCTGCGGTTCCTTTGTCAACAAAGACTCGTCCTTTATCAACATCAACAATAATTCCGCTGTCCCCTGTATAAATAATCAGATTCTCTCCATGTCCGGTAAAAGATTCATGGGGAATAAAACTGTACCAGGTGCAGTGATATGTGTAATCTTCAAGAATTTCTATAATTTTTCGATATTCTACAGAGTTCGCAGATAGAGAAAAGGAAGATACATTTGTGTCATGTTCAGACAGGCTGACTGTCATAGCTGTTGTATCTGCTTCTTTTCTAAGAACCTTACGAAGAGGAAGTGGCCAGACCATAATTATGACAAAGATGATAATCATGATCGTGGAAACAACCAGAGTACGTTTTAAATATTTATTCATAAGTAACCTCCGCCCTTTTTATCTTATTATATCCTGTTGTTGTTTTTCGGTCAACATACTGGTAAAGGGATAGTGTAAGAAATAACTTTAACATCATCTGCTGTCATATTATAAGTATAGCCGATTTGTGTTTCCCGGATTGTACCGGATACCGCCGGAATGCCACTCTTTTTTTCAGATTCAAAAAAGCTGTCTAACGAAGCACATATTATATCTAAAACTGATTTTTCCATGTGAATTGTTCCTGTTAGTATTTGTTTTGCCTAGTATTTTTTGAGAAATTAGTTTGTAATTATAAACGTTGGTTCTTTTCGTTCAGCGTATGTGTTTTCTAACATTTCCACATGAGAAAGAAACGCTTCGTCTACGAAACACTTTGCATGAGCCGGGCAGATTTTAATACAGGCCTGACATTTTATGCAGACGCCGGTTAACTTTGCAATATCTTCTTCCAAAATGCTGTTCATAGGACATTTTCTGACACAGAGACCACAGTGAGAGCATTTTTGAAGGTCTGTAAGTGGTTTGGCTTTTAAAAAACATGCAGGTGTCAAATCTGCTTTAAGCGGTGTATAGTAAGGGGCAAGAGGAGTTGCGCGGTCATAATCTATTGCCACAGCAGTGGAATCGTCTTTCAAAAGTTGTGCGATATTTTTAGAAAAGGAATTTAGTTTTTTAAAATCTTGAATATCAGGTCTTCCTTTTGCAAGAGTGTCAGAAAAAGCATGCTGGCTTATCATTGCAGCCGCAGCCACAGGAATACATCCATTCTCTTCTGATAGAAGCAACAATTCACGCAATGCTTCATCATAGTTACGATTCCCATAAACACAGACAGGAATCACCGGAGTGTGTCCTGCACCTACGATACATTTCTTGAAATCAGGAAGAATCTTATTCGGAATTCTTCCAGCATAGACAGGAGTACCGATAATGACAAGAGAGTCATTTGAAAAATGATATTCTTTTTGTCTATTTTCTAAACATGTAAAGTCAATCGAATGTACCGGAAGTTCCAATAATCTGGATAAAGTATCAGCGATTGAAGATACTATTTTTTCTGTGCCCCCTGTGGGACTAAAATACAATGCATAAATTTGACGTAACACCATATTAAAATCTCTCTTTCTTTCTTGAATAGACAAACTGTTTGTTTTTCAAATAGTTCGTTTGATTTCATCTTTCGTGATTCGATAGCCGGTCAGAAAACTTAACCTTATTTTATTCGTAATATAGAAGATTGTCAATTTAATTCATCTTGAATTCTTCTGGTGAAGATTGACTAAAAAGAAAAACATGAGTAAAATAAAGATGATGTTAGGGTCAAAAAGATAAAATCATGACTATAAATGATATAGATATCATTGTAAAAATAAAAAAGGAAGTATATATATATTATGAAAGAAAGAAAACCTTACACAACGAAAAACAGATCAGAAATTCTTGATTATCTCAAAAAAAACTGTTCCTCTACAATAAGTGCGGCAGATATAAAAAAGCACCTTGAGGAAAAAGAAATCAGTGTAAATACAACGACCATATATCGTTTTCTTGATAAGCTCTGTGCGGAAAATATCATTATAAAGTATTCGGATGTAAATTCTGATAAAGCAGTTTATCAATATGCAGGAGAACAGGGGAATTGCCGGGAGCATCTGCATTTGAAGTGTATAAAATGCGGAAAAGTAATGCATTTAGACTGCGGATTTATGGATGAATTAAGAAAATATATTATGGCAGAGCATCATTTTCAGTTACAATGTAGTGGGGATTTACTTCATGGACTTTGCGAAGAATGTACGAAGAATTCTGATTTGTAGATTTGGTATAGACGAAAAAAGAAAAAATACTATATCCCATCTGCTCTGTAGTCGCTGTGTTTAAGATGCTCATCCGCATCTTAAAC
>ENA-OPWR01000055-OPWR01000055.1-human-gut-metagenome-genome-assembly--contig:-NODE-55-length-102065-cov-3.875953_pt1 | contig 102065 bp, 85 predicted proteins | sample MGYA00241507_ERZ502006 | MGnify/ENA primary metagenome ERZ502006 (study PRJEB25962, sample SAMEA2043041) | human gut metagenome | biome: human gut; feature: human-associated habitat; material: faeces...
ATAAAAGTCAGCTTCAGCTAATTGCTTAGCCATATCCACAGTAAGAGGTCTAGGAGTATTCTGAGAATTCTCATAAAGTTCCTGTGCTTTGTGCTCTATATATTGAGATTTTGCATTTTCTCCTAGTTCTATAGCCATCATTTGACCTTCAGCATAGTTAGTAATGGTACCTGCAGTGACATCTTTAGCTATAGTACCTAGGGTATTAGTTAGTACTTTAGTTCCTGCAGATATATTCCTAGCTGCTAAAAGCTTGCCTACTCCAACTCCAAGCTTAGATAGTTTGGCAAGACTACTAAGACCTTTTACTACCAAACCACCAGGAATTGCAAAACCTAAGGCAGAGTCAATCATTCCTCTAAGAGTGCTAAACTTAAAAAACTGACCTAATGCAGAATCAGATTCAGTTTCATAGATAGGCATCCCTTGATAGAGATCCTCTTTAAAATTTCGCATAGCTGCAGAAAGCCAGTTATCTCTGTCTTGATCAAGTTTTGCAAAAGATTGATAATGATTTTCAAAGTCTAGTATATAACCAATATCTTCTAGAGCAGTAGCAAGAGCACTAATAGTACCACCCACAACTGCATTAGTAGCTTTAAGTATTCCAGATTGCTCTTCAGACCTAAATGCATTTAAATCCTGAAGCTGATTATATTCAGTAATTTCTTCATCATAAGTTGAGGGATTATTATTAGTAGCTTGTAGGTACTCTAATCCAATATTACTTTCATCGCCAAAAATAGATCTTGAAAAATTAATATCTGAATTAGCTTGTTCTCTCATAAAATCTGACATACCATAGGATTGGGGGGCTAATTTATTAACCCCCGGTAATCCTGTGATACTATCCCTCTGATACTGTTCTTGACTAATCTTATAAAGAGTGTCATTTAATTCTTGTATATCCTTTTCCATTAATCCCCAGGTTTATATTGAATTTCCTTATTTTGACCACTTGATATCATAGCAGTTTTGTTTCTACTAGGTGTAGTAGTAGTTCTTAATTCAGAAAGAAACTCTAAATAATTATTTAAATTATAAGCATTTTGTGAATCATTATACTCTAATGCCTCTCGTAATTTATTATAAGCATTCATATATTCCGTATTAAATTCATCGTCAGACATAGCTCTAATCTTCCTTAAGGCATTATAGTATCCAATCTCACTCTGGTCAATATCTTCAGGTTTTATATAATATATTTTCTTTCCTTCTTTTGCTCTAACTCTTATAAGACCTTGATTATCTAGACTTTCAATACTGAAAGAATTAGAATCTTTATCACTTAGGATACTTTGTAGATCTTTTATATCGGGACTAAATCAAGTGCTCCTACTTAAAGGATTTTTATTGTTGAGAGCATCTTCTATAGAAGAATAGGCCTTCAAAGACCCTGATTCTAAAGAAGGAAGTATATTAGTAACAAAACCCTCTTTTAGATCTTTACTATCAAAAATTGTATATCCATATTTCTTACCAAGCTTATCTATTTCAGTATCTATTGCAGCAATGAGATCTTCCTTATTATTATATTGTGAAGGGTCAATGCCAAATTTTTTTAGTTCAGAATTAGCTAACATAGTACCCTGATGTGAATTAGGTACTCTATAGGAACCTCAACCATCTGCAGATGCTCAGTTTTCAACATTATTAGATCCTTTTGATAAGAACTTCTCTTTAATATTCTTTAATGTATTGATGCTTGGAACATCTATTTCTGACCCAAGTCTATCTGGAAAATATAGTCCAGCTATCTTAGTGTTCTTCTTAGCTGAGGCCTTTAGTCCTTCAAGATTATATCTCATAGAATATTCATCAGCTATATTACCCCACTTTGTAGAGCCTAAAGCATTATTAAATTCACTTTCAGCATACTCCCAAGCTCTCTCAGCTTCGGGAGAGCCTACTCCATAATAATCATAAACACCTGTAGACCTTACAACATTTTGAGCTGCAGATACAATCATCTTTGCTAATGTAGAAGCCTTATTGATATCTACACCTTCATTATAAGCTAATGCTTGTGCAATATCAGATTCAGTAGCCCCTGATCGTACAGCTGTGAAATATTGATAGGGAAGACCTGTCTTAGCTAAAGTAGGAATATTTTGAGAAATATACTTACTTATAGGCAACATCTGAGCTCTAGTTCTCTCTGCAATTTCTAAACCATTTATAGGATGTAATTCCCTAGAAGTAGGGTCTGAGATTCATCTATCTAGGCTAACACTCATAGGATCTTTTATTATAAGAGAAGGATTCTTTAATTGAGCTTCCCTAGCTGCTTTGGCTCAGGCTTCTCTATCTATAGCAGCTTTATTTAGTGGAAGAATCTTATTTGTAAAATCTGCTTTTCTCTGTAAAAGATTCCTTTTAACATTAGGAGTTAGACCATTCTTAGATAGGCTCTCAATATCTGCATTAACAGAGGCTTGAAACTCATCATTAGCTGCAATAGCAGCATCATCAATACCTGGCTGAAATCTAGTAGCTGCGTCTGCAGACAATGCCTGACTAGCCAGAAATTCTTCTTGAGCTTTATTATGTTGTTCTTGCATGTACATAGGTGCAACCATAAGCTCTTGAAGCGATGGGAGCTTGAATTCCCCATAAGTTAATTTGTCATAAGCATTTATTCCAGCCATTATTTCTTTGTTTTAATATTACCTAAGAACTTAATAAAGTCTGTATCTTTTAAAAGACCTCCTTTGGACTTAGAATTTCCATTAAGGTACTTATCTAATCACTCCCCAAATGTACCATAGTCAAACATATTTTGAATACGTTTTACGTCTCCTAGATACCTAGAGATCTCTCCTATAGATTGACCAATATTGGACACTCCAGCTCTCCTAGCTGATCTGGCAGCTGCCCTATTCTGAGCATTTTGCTGTTGCTCCTGAGCATCAATATTAATATTGAATCCTTGCTCCTGACTAGCTCTAGCAGCCAAACGCTGATCTTGATCTACATCAAACATAATAGATTCTTTACGTCTTTGCCTATTAAGCTCATCAGCTTTAAAGTACATATCTCCTAATGCATTTAAAGTATTGTAATTATGAGCTACTAAGGCTGCTCTAGCTGAAGCAGCATTCCCACCAGCAGTATCTACTATACCCCTTGTAATAGCCCCTGCTTGAGCCCTGTATTTATTAGCTAGATACTCTTTATCTATAGGTTCATAAGGTAGTTGTCGCCTCTTCATATAATCAGTAAGATTCATCCTACCAAAAGAAACTTCCTCGGGAGTGCTTGTAATATCTGAAATAGCTGTACCTAAGTTAGTAATAGCAGGTGCAAATAACCCTAAGGTATCCCATGCAGCAAATGGTTTTTTAGCACGTTTCTTAGCAGAAGAACTTACTATAGGTTTACTTTCTAATAAGGTATTCAAATCTTCTTTAGGACGTGAAAGTGCACTACTGATTGTAGGTAATTCTGACAATATAGAATGAGCATAATCCTCATTTCTTAGAATATTACCACTAGGAGCTATATCAGGAATTGAATATTTAGGAGCCCTAGTATTACCGGTATAGTTTATATTAATACCTACATTGGGACCCGTCCCTGCTACATAAGGAGAATTAGGAACTTCCTTATAAAATCCTTTAGTAGTTGTAAACCCTCCTTCGTCATGTCACTTAGCAGCATTTCGTGCAAAGTTAGCTTTCTTAACCATAGCAGGTGAATAATTATCTTTGTTTGCTAAGACTTGACGAGCAAATTCTTGAACCCCCTTACCATGTTTCTTAGCAGCTGCAGTAAATGTACCACGCTTGGAAGGCTTAATATGTATACTACCGCCCTCGGCATATAAAGTTTCACCAAACCCATTATCTTCTAATAACTTATTCATAAATTTATCCTCATTATCTATAAGTTTTTGAGTCTCTTGGGCTTCTACAAGACGACCTAACATAACATCCCGACCTCTCTTACTTATAGAATCAAAAGGTCTCTCAAGACTTTCTTTAGATATCTTCTTAGATGCTTTAGCATATGTAGTATCTTTTGAAGATTTACCTAAATTAAATATCTGATCAAACCCTTTAGGAACTTTGAGTCTATCTGAAAATATATAATTATTTCATTTAGTTTCTCCTTCTTCAACTAAATTAGGAACTCCATTTTCATCTACTCCTTGTAAAATACCATTATAAAGATTTTCTTCATGACTTCCCCCCTCTTTAAAGGTAGTAAATCCTGTAGGGAAATCTCCACCATGACTATTTACTCAACCTCCAAAGGCTACTATATTTGCTAATGCATTTTGAGCTTCTTTCATACTAAGCATAGTATTTTGTGCTGTTATAGCTTCTGTAACTCTTCTATTAGCTTCTTCTCTCGCTTGATTACGTGCAGAGCTCCCAAATAAACTAGAGATACCTCCAATAACTCCTCCAGCGAGGGCTCCTCAAGGGCCTGCAGAGGCTCCAGATGCTGCTCCTGAAACAGCACCTGAAAGCCCTGAAAGACCCATATTTTCACTAGACTGAGGAATTCAGTCTGCTACAAACTGAGATAAAGAGCTTTTACTAAAAGTATTTTGAACCGCTTTGGCAGTTTGATTACCTAGAGCTTCTATCTCATCAACACCTTCTCCAGAAAGATTTCCTACAGTATTCCCTAGAATATTAGTAGCACCTGAAGCTATGCCTGCAGCTTTCTGAAAATTCTGAATTGTTTTTTTTGCCATTATATTGTATAATTTACTATTAAGTCATGCATAACTAATTTATTGTCCTCTTCTTCAGTTGGAGTATATGATAATTTAACTCTCATCCAGGGATTCCTAATCCTATTTAACTTGTATTCTTGAGAATCTCTAGGAATATATGCTCTCCAAGCTCTAAATTTCTTTCTTAGATTCTTATACAACACTAAAGGAATCTCAGAACTATTTTGGAACTCATTCATTACCCTAATAGAATCTAAGGTCCTGTAAGGATTATATACTAAGTAATTCTCAGAATTAAAAGCATCAGCTCGGAACTCAATGTTATTAAATACTTTATCAGTTGAGGGCTCTGGATTGACTAAGTAATCTATAGAAGAAGTTACTTTAGGTAAATCATAGAATTTATTATATTCTCCAGTATGATGAGTGTATAAATCTGTAGCATCATTTCTACTATAAATACTTAATAAATTATCTTGAGAATTAAATATAAAAGGAATATTTTTATAATCCACAAAACTCATAAAATTTGCTAAGCTCTCAGAAAATATTAAACATTGATCCTTATCATGAATATATAGATCTTTGTTAATAGTATCTCTACTAAGAACTCAATTGCTCATTTCATTTTGCTCCAAACTTAGTACATTATCATTATATCCAAATGATTTTAGAGCTCAAGACTTAAGTCCTTTGCGTTCTGTAACATTAGATATCCCTTCAGCTGAAATTAAATTTAAATTCTTTTTTCTATTGTCAATGTAATAGATACCACTACTGGTAGCCTTAACAGATCATTTGTTCTGACACCCTGATGTAGTTGTAATATATCTTATACCATCAACCTTATTACTATTAGCTAATTCTATTGGCATCCCATCTGAAGTTGGAACTTGAATACGAGAATTAAACAATATATTAGCTATAGCTTTATCTTGAAATGCATAGAGCTGATTATTATGAGCAACAATTCTGTTTAATGAGCCATATTCTCCATTAAGATTGTATGTTGATGCAAAAGTCAGGTTAGTCCAAGGATCCACTAAACTATCTGGTGACTTAGGGAGACTCCAAGAGAATTGATTCTTAAATATCCCAGTTTCTTCAAGAACTCTATAGTCAGACTTATTGTAAGAGAAATAATTATTACTTTGACTATAAATATGATTTATTACATTGAAATTGTCAAAATTTACTTCTCTAGTATCAGTATTATATCTATTTTTATCAGATCTGCCATCAGGATTAGTGTATGATTCACAAATAAAAGAAACAATATCATTTACTCGTTGAATTTTATCATTATCTGACACTACCCTGAGACAATCATACCTACCTACAAAAACATCCCCCTCTGTAGCTTCTACAGTGCAGGAACTATTATACTCTTTAGGAGGAAGTATTACAGGATCTCCACAAGGTACCCAAATCTGCTTATAGATTCCAGAACCTCCCCAATCACTGTAGAAATATTCATCAGATCTTTCAAGATCTACTAAAAGAAAATAAGGCAAATTTCTATGATATATAATAGAATCTATACCTACATTATCATACTCGGAAGAAAGAGTTTCCTCTTGGATAGGATCAAACATATCTTCTACATAAACACTCTTGCCATCCAAGTACCAAGGATCAGGAGCTACTAGGTTGCCTGAATCATTAACAAGCTCAGCATTGCTTAAATAAGTTTGATCTTTGATAAGTGTAAGTACACTGCTGGAACTATATGCAATGAGATCACTTGCTTTCTTTCATCCAGTTCCTGACAGAGACTTAATTGATAAATCAACCACATTTATAGTAGACCAACTTCTCAATGTTGTAAAGTCTGCCTCGAATTTCTTCATGGTAGACTGCTGACCGGCTCTTAAAGTAATTGTAGAGTGCCCTGTCTTGTTAGATCTTTTACTAGATTTCCAAAACCCTAATTTGTAAGAAAAAGAGACTGTAACATCTACTGGTATTGGAGTAGAGCATTCTAATGCAACTTTTCATACAGCAGACCCATCATTATTTTCCAAAGAATCTGTAACTGAATATGGAGTATCCTGATACATTGAAGGCCTAGTAGAAGTATTAGAAGGCCACCAGTATAAGCGTAATATATAAAGATCTTTACTTCCTGAACCAATAATTTTTTGATTGTTATGATATTTAGCTCATGCACTAAACTCTGGCAATACCGGCAGTGCAGTATATTCTTTATTTTCTTCTAAGGAATATGAACTATCACTGTGAGCTTTTAAGTTTATTAATCCCCCTTTAGCAAAAGAAAATGCTAGATGTGTATTAGCTTTATATTGGATCGGAACATTCTCACTTACTACATAAGAACTCCCTTTTTTATTATAATACAGTAGGAGTTCATCCATCCCAGGATTATAAGCAATAGTCTCTCCTGTAATTCCTGTTTTATATAGTAAAAGAGACTTTATAGAGTCTCCTTTTGTAATAAAGGTAGGAGTATTAACTAAGTATCTAAAGGCTCTTAAATCTCTTAAAAATAGGGTATTTAGGCAGTATTTTTTAAATGAGAAAATCTTTGACTTAAAAGAAGAGGTTTCTTGATCAGAACCTACCCCTACATTATCTCAAATATGAGGATACTTTATAGAGTTGTCTGCAGAATTGATATCATATTCTCCAGTACCAGTCATAATTAATCTATGTATACTGCTAGATATGTCTAGTAACGAGGTTCGGGCTAGATAACAAGCTTGGAGTCTTCCTTGAGTATCTTCTTTATTAGTAAGCTGCGTATATTCATCCGTAAATCCCTTATATCTCACATCATCTAAGTCTATCATAGAATGATAGTTAGAAACATCTGAATATCCTAAAACTCCTGCAGTATTACCTTTATCATCTAAATAAAAACTACTAGTAGTTGTACTCACAACTCCTGCTAAACCTCGAATCTGAAATCCCTCTATAGTGTTTTCATAGTAATTTTTATCAGATTCTTGAAATTCTATATCAGGGCTTCAGAAATTAACAATGCTGTCATCAAAGGTTAGTCAACTATTGCTATGTGCATAATTATTAGGTTCTAATTGTAAGAAAGGTACATATACATGCTGTTTGGCAATATAGGGGAAACCATCTGTGGAGTTTTTACTTTTTGTATAATCTGCAGTAGTATAATCATTCTCAGACATCCCTCAGTGCATCCGTCTATTATCTTGAGGATATCAGGTTTTTTCCCCTCTACCATATTGACCTAAAACTTCTCGGTATGTTGTAAGAAGATGACCATAATTAGGACGAGTGTTCCAGACTCGTTCAGTCTCATGATCCTCAGTGCCTACATCATTATTGCTAGTAATAAATCTATGGATATAAGGATAATAGTATGGATTCGCTAGTAATCTACTTTTAACAGTGTAAACATATCCCGGAATTCATAAGTTAGGTGATCCTGGGTTATACTGCCTAGTATCACCTGAAGTTTTAGTAGCTCAGTTTGTAAAAAAGCAAGTTCTCTCATTTCATACTCTATATACCTCTCTAGGCCTTGCAAGATAATCTGTATATGCTCAACAAGAATTAGTATTCCTAAGCTTAGGAGTAAAAATTGTATTTGTTAAAATTCCCTGTGCAGGATATTTGCGATTAGTTTTAGTAGGAATAACATATAATAATCGTACTTTCCTATATCCTTTATCATATAATTCCTGCACTTTCTCTGGTGCTAATGTAACTTTGAATTTATTAAGATATAAACAAGTAGTATTCGCTTTAAACTCCGTATTCTCAATATTTAGAGTATTCCCAAAATCTCCTGGCGGTAAAAGACTTAAACTATCATCTCATAATTCAGTAGTAGATTGAGGTTTATTTAAGCTCCCTAGTCACATAGATTTTGTAGTTTTCCCACCAACAGTATAGTTATTTTTTACCGCTAGATAAGAGGATACTTTATTTATAGGAATATCTTTATTTTGTAAAGTACTATGAAACTTGTCCTTATTATAAATATATTTTCAAGGAGAAGCAGAGCCTTTTCAATTAAAGTTGGGACCTTTAAAAGTATTTTTATCTAAAGAATTATCATCATTATAAGCCGCTGATGGAATATAAAAATAAGTGTTAGTGGGCTTACCCGGATTAAAAATATTTGTATTAATATCTGTAGGAATAGCTCGACCAGTTTTATCATATAAGAGGTTACTTTGTAGCTGATTTGAAACCTCTGTAATATAAATATCATTTAAAGTCTCACTAGGAGATCCAGTCTCATCTAGTACAGGATCTACTATGAAAGAAAGAGGGCATATATTGTTTAGTGTATATTGAGTTTCTTCTGGATCTTGTTCGATGAAATCAGATTCTACACTCTCATAGTCACTAATTATGACCTTAGGATCTACAGTTTCTATGACAATAGGATCCCCTCATTGTCCATTTGAGAATTGACCTTGTAATGCAAATCTATACGGTTGCCCTTTCTTAAACTGCTTGCATAGCTTACTAGAATTCTGTAATGTATAAGGTCTATAAGTATAGGTACTAATAGCAGAATCATCTTCAATAGGAATGTAGTCTCTATAAGCTCACTCACTATATCCATCAGATCCCTTTAGAATAGCTGAAGAGGGCTTAGCTTCTGAAGTACCTTCTGAAGTATTAATACTTAAATAATATGTATAATAATTATCCGAATAATATTCATTACCTTCGATATCCTTAATTATTGAAGCTGACCATTTGGGCTCTGTGCCAGAGTACCTACCTTCATCAGAACGGGAAGTTAAAGATCCCTTAGGAATTGTAATAACTATAGGAACATCATATCCCTCAACAGCAATCTGTATTTTTATATCAGACTCTACCCCTTGAATGCTATTTGATCTAGATACTGAGGCCAGAAATGTATATAATGCGTTATGCCTTTCCTCTAATGTGTAAACTTCTATACCTATGATATTGTCAGTTGATTTGCTTAAAAGTTTAATATTGCGGTCCTCTATATTAGAAGCTCCTGGAATTTTATAGCCCCCTACAAAAAGAGTAGAATCCTTACTAGCAAAGGTGGTAACTATAGAATTACTAGAATTTTTGTATAAAAGCTTTGTAGGATCTTCATTTGTCCCAATAGTACCTGTATCAACGATGTTAACATAGTAAGACCTCCCTTTTCATATAAATTCAAAAATTTGTTGAAGAGTAAATACTCCGTTTGCAACAGAACCTATATTTATACCAAACTTAGTATTAATAAGTTCCATAAAAGTATTAAACTCATTAGTAATCTTGTCTAGTGGGGTGTCCCAAGAAGCGTTCGTATAACTACTTATATTTAAGGATTCTACGTAAGCTTTAAACTGTGACCTTAGCTCTCAGTAGGAAAGATAATCTTCTGTTCCATCTGTTCCTAGGTACTGAGGTAATTGAATTTCATATTCACCTAAAATCTTAACCGTGGGAGTACTATCTAAACTAGTTCTATGTATTGAATAGACTCTAACATATTTATAATGAGGATCTAATCCTGTAAGATTTATAGTAAAGCTATTATAGCAGGTCTCATCCTCTTTAGCGCCCCTATCACTATATGAGATATAGTTGAGAGAGCTAGTATTTACAATATTAGTTTCTACTCCGTGTCAGTCACTTATATAAGTAAAAGCGTACTGAATAGTGCCGGGAGAAAATTCCCCTCCTGTGTCACTCTTTACAATATCTATAAAATTATAAGGTTCTATATCCGGAGAAAAATCAAAAGAACTAGAGGTCCATCTATTAGGATCTGTAGGCTTAGTAATATTTATAAATCTTAAAGGATTCTTTCCATCTATCCAATAAATCTTTTGTACACTTTCAGATTCAAAATCTGAAAGAGTTTCTATAGGATATGCAGGATCAAAATTTAAATTACCTTCAAATAAAAGATACACATCAGAAAGATTAGTTATTTTATAAATTCTATCAATATTATCTTCAGAATGTGTAAATATAATAATACTATTATTTAAAGTTCCATATCCTAAACAAAGTCCTTGCAGATTATTAACAATAACCCCTGCATCATTTGTATTCTCTGAAATACTATAATAATAATAACTATCTCACTCTGGGTAGACTTTGTTTAATTCTAATTCTCCCTCTTCTGGTACAACTAGGGACGTAGCTCCCTTCTTAAAAATTAAAGAATGAGGAACATTGTCTACATGATAGTTTACTTCGACTTTAGAAAATGTCGGATATGTAAAATTTATTCTGTATCTTTTAATAGCTAAATCATATTCAGAATATATTAAGTTGGTGAATTTCTTTAACCTAAGGAGAACTTTCTTGTTTCCTCTTTCATTTGTTATAGAGAGAAGAGAATTATTATCCGATACAGAGATTCTAATATTATGATTCTCAAAAGAAAACTTAGGATTAAATACAGTTTCCCCTAAATCCTGATGCATCCCTTCAATTATATACTGAGATCTCTTTATTTCCATATTAATGTCGTATTAGTCTTTCCTTTGCACCGTCATTTCTAAATCTATTATTAAATTCTGTATCTCTTACAAGTAGAGTTCTAAATGAATTAAATAGTGATTCAGCTTTAGAAAGATTAAGTTTACGGGAATCCGTTTCCCATTGTCCTACAGCCCAATAATAATCTTGTTCAATTTTACTAAATTTGTTACCATCAAGCTTATCATTCATATAAAGAATCCTGCAATGTTCCTTCTCAATATATAAAGTAAGAGCTTTTTGAAAAACAGGATTATCAGGAATCATAGGCCACCCATCTTCGTCTGTGGGAATAGCCTTATAAGACATCTTTAAAGTGCCTTCTTCTTTAGATAAAAAGATATAACTGTTATTAATAGTAAAAGTGTAATCTACAGATCTAGGAAGTTTGTTATTTAAATTATAGTTACATGTCGTCTCTACCTCTGAATAAAGGTTATGAAATGTATCTGTAGCATATCTAGCTACTCTATCATCTAGAATTAGTTGATTACACTCTACATAATCCTCTGGAAGAGGAGCTCTAAAATTAGTAAACTCTACTTCATAATACTTATCTATGAATTCTGCAGGAACTCCCACTATATGAAGAAAATCTATAGTATAATCTATAATGGCTTCATAAGCAATACCATTAATTAAGGGATTTCTATGTAGCCTATCTGCAATTATTTTTAAGCTCACAAATCTATCTGCTGCCATCGTTGTACTTATTATATTTAAAAGCATCTAACTTCCCTTCCTCTGCAGCCTTATGAACTTTCATTCGTAAAGATCTATTTGGCTGAAACATAAAGTAAGTTTTTTTTCTAAATACTGCCTTGGATTTATTATACTCTATCTTGAAGTTATCCCTTTTCTCAACTTTAATAACAATTTTATTCTCACGAGCTTCTGGGGATTCATACCAGAATCTTAATGTAGCATTTCAATTTACAGGAGCTTTATAAATTAATTTACCTTCAGAATTTATATAAGGCTCTATTTTGTATCTACGTATCTCTAGCTTTCCCATACGAGCTGGAAACTTAACTTCTTCCCCTCGTATTAAAGCTTCTGCTAACTTATTATTAATAGCTCTTATGAGTTTATAAAAGAGACCTTCCTCTAATACAAACTTAGACTTCCTGGGTCTATGATGACAGTATCATCTATATGCACCCCTTATACTAAAGGAATTAGTAATCTTAAATTCCCTAGGACCATTAACCTTTTTGATTTGTTTTATAAATTCACTATATTCCATAATTATTCTACAGTTGTATTAGACTTAATCTTAGATGGAGTATATGTCTGAAGAGAAGTCTCCTGATCATCTGAGGAATTATTAACTCTATCTCCAGGTAAATATAATATATTTGAAAGCTCTTTAATAACTAAATCTATTATAGGCTGTACTAAAGCCTGCTCTACAGGAAAGTACATGTCTAACTTATCCTCAGTACTCTGTACAAAATCTGTGGGATTTTCAAAGATTGCCTGTAGTTGAAATCATTTGTTAGATAAAAAATTTCTACTAGAACTTAAGTATAATTTATGATTATAACCTATTGTAGCGTAAGCCATCTTGGCTAGCCATTTATTATGCCCTAAATATTTAAACCTATCAGGATTAACTATGGCAACATCTATATTCTCAATATAGTCAGTCCTTTGATCATAAAATACAATAGGAACGCCACAAACAATACAATCTTGAGCAATAGGCTCTGTTCTATAGCTTAAGGACGTTTCTAAAAGCATTCCATGTAAATTTAAAATAGAAGGAATTTCTTGCTCAAAACTAAAGACCTTTCTTTCATTAGAAGAAGTATAAGGCAATTTGGGCTGCCCTAAGTCTAGAATTTGATAGTATTCTAGAGGAACATCTTTCTTAGGACCCCCATATCTTTGCTTAGTTAAAATAGCCCTATATTTATTTAGCAAATATATGATATGTTCAACCTCTCATCTAGAATCATCTGAAGAAAGATTAAGCTCATCAAATACCATATAAACACATTCTCTATAAGTATTCATTAGTTGATATTATTATTTAATATAAATTTTTTAGATTCCTGTGAAAGACTGGAATTACGCACTCTGGATATAGCACCACATTCACACCTATATACCTGATATTTATTAACAGTAGTATAATAGTATCCTGCAGAAATTAAATGCTCAGAACCACAATTAGGACAAACTAATCTATCACTTTCATAATATAGAGCTAAATTAGGATGATTACGTATCCAAGGCCTAAGTCGTAAGTATACAGCTTCTAAGCATTCTACATCCCATTTATTATACTTTAGCATATACTTTAATGCCTCAGGATCACCATCTACACAAGCAGACCAAAGCTTAAAGTCAGTATCTAATTTTACATCAATACCTAAAACTCTGGCTAAGTAATCTAGCTTATTAGAAGTAAACCCAAACTGTCTCTTGGCTACTTCAAAAGTATCTATAGTCTGATTAGGTTTAATGGGAGGTAACTGATGAATCAAAGCTCTTGCATTAATTTTAGGCAAATCAAAACGTTTGCCATTGTGAGTAATAATAATATCTGCTTCATTTAGTAACCTAGACAAAGATATAACTACCCTTCTATCATCTTGATGCTTTGCTTCTTCACAGGTTAACACATCTCCTAAAACCTCCTTATTGAAAAGCCATTTTGCAGACCAGCTTATAATATACCAATCTGAAATTAACTTGTCTAAATTAACAGTATCCTTCCAAAGACTAAATATATATCCTCGCATAGGAGCAGTCTCAATGTCTAAAATCAAAATTTTAGGCTGATGAGTAGTAGATGAAAGCCCTCCATAGTATGTTTTTTTTGCTTGGAGGATCTTCTCAGGAGTAGTACCTAGTCTCTTAGAGAGGAGACCTTTACCCATACGTAGCATATACGGCTTACGTTTAAAAATTTCTAAAATGTCTTTCGTGTCCATAACTAATTTAATAATAAAAAAGCCAGACTAACAGAACGTTAATCTGGCTGTCCTAATCTTTGTTAGATTAACTCTCTTGGGTGCAAATATAGGAAAATTTTTCTATATTTCCAAGAATTTTCATAAAAAATAACAAAGAATTATTAATTAAATAATTATCTATCATCACTTAAGTATATATATCGGTTCATAGTCTGAGCAAAATCATCTAAAATATTAACAATACCGGCATATCGACCAGCAGTCATCCAAGATTTTAAATTCTCTGCTTTGGCAGATAGAACCTTCAAAATAGCTTTGTGATCTGCAGTATTAGGGATATTTGGATCTATGACATTGTAACCAAACCTAGTGTCCTCTAGACCCATAATATTCTCAGTAATATCATCTATATAATCTAATATATCATCATTAATCTCATCTATTAATAAATGAAGAGATTTACTATATGTGTTCCAATGAATCTCTTTGAGTTTTAAGTATGAGCCATAAAGTTCATTAACGAAGGTTAGGACTCTTTCAAAATCCACATTATCCATAACAGATATATAATTATTCTCTGCTTTTGTCAAGCATTGTTATAAGAAGCTCCTCATCCATACCTCGGGCTTCAAAGTAAGCTTCAATGAGCTTCTTAACATCTAATAGCTTACATTCTACTGTACCATGTAAATTTTCTCGAATGTTCCTATGCAAATCATGAGCACTTGAATGGATAATTTCTCGATACTCTTCCTCACTTAGAAAGTCCTCTTCAATACTTTTCTTTACAGCATTGTGTGCAGACTCCGCTATCATTTCTAAAATTGACTCAGCAGTAAGTTTAACGTGTAAGTGCTTCTTCATCATAACCTAGAGCTTTTTGTACTTTACGTTTACAATCTCTACAGTTACGATTAGTCTTTGCTCCGTGGATAAAGTTTCTAACTTCCTTCAAAGTCTCTGATATTTCATGCTGAGTAACTTTAATAGTCTCAAACCCTGATTTTAGAGTTTCTTGTAATCCTTCAAGTTCTACTAATACAGCTAAATATCTTTTTGAATTATTATTAGAAAATAAATCCCGTAATTTCTGAATGAATTTATTACTAGGCATTTTTAACCTTGATATTTAAGAATTCTCTCTTAAATAAATCAATATCCTCCGGACCAAAAGTAATACCTAGGAGAGTCGGCTTATTAGGCATAGATCTCATGGTATCTTTAAGTACATTAGATAAAGATTCTATATCAATGTTACCATTGCCATCTACTAAAGCATCTAACATAACCTTATATTTAGGTTTACTTAGAATATTGTTAGCTCCATAGATAGCTAAAGGTGCAAAATAAGATACCCCTAAATTCGAAGTTATAGTCCTTATAGTAGAATTTAATGCAGCTTTTAATACCTCAATGTCAGACATATTATTTTATTTTATCTAATAACTCAGGATGTTTATCTAAAAGCTCTGCAACCTTTTGTAACTTTTTATTTTGTGCAGCTAGCTCTTGTTTAACTTTAGACTTTACATCCTTAATAACTGATAGCAACTGTTCCCCAGCTGCTCGACCTTGAGGAGTAGAAATGTATTCACTACTAAATCTACTACTAAGAAACCCCATAAACCCTGATTCATAAGCTTCTTTGGCAGATAAATATTCTGGGGATTTCTCTATTAACTTCTTCTCATCTTCAGTGAGATTAGAAGAATATGCGTTAATTTCTTCTAGTAATGAAAGCTGAGAGGAGTTCCCCATAGAACGTAGCGCCTCAATTTGTCCCTCAAGCATCTTTAACTGATTCTCCTTAGTTAATGGACTTTGAAATCCAGAACTTGAATAAGGAGACCCTCCTAGGTAATTATACATAACTCTAGAAATTAAATACCTTTATTATGCCGAAGGCGCAGTAGCACCTGTGGCAGAAACAATATATACAAAGTACCCTCTATTTGAGGCTAGCATTGCCGCAGTAGGAGCTGACTCTATAACACTCTCTGTTACTTTACATACACAAGGAGGTATAACTAATCCTAATACCTTCTCTGAAGTAAGTTCAACAGGCTCAGTGTTGGTAGTACTCTTAGTAACTGCTGCGGTAGTACTAGAATGTATAGTAAAAGTTCTGCTTATATTGGCCACATCAGTATAGCTTATTTGTAAAGCTAAATCTACTTTAGTTAAATAGTAAGTTGTTGAACCTAATGTGAACTCACTAGTATAACGAGTAGTAGGAGTTAATGTAGAAACAGGAGCTACATCAGTCCTAGCGGGAGTGGGAAATGTAACGTTGAACTCTACAACTTGACTCAATTCATTCCCAGCACCAATATTAGTTATTACAGTTCGTTCCATAATATAGATCTTTAAGTACTACTGAACTATAGTATTGGAACCACAGTTATAACTACCATAGCCAAAATACGGCGAAGGTACCGCTCCCTGAGGATAGGGAGGATAACAAATCTCTTTATAAGGAAGCCTAATCTCACCCTCAACTTTATTCCAAGTACGGGCATCCGTATATCTCTCAGACTTTAAGGCTGCAATCTCGGCTAAAAGAGGCTGGGTAGCTTCTATAGCTGAAACTTTCTTGTCCAAATCAATAATACCTTGGGCAAGCTTACTTGAGTAATCTGCTAGCTTACGATCATTATTATTTGACTGAGAGATTATTTCACGGTATAATTCTATACCTACATTGTCTGCATATTTTTCAGCAGCTAAATTAGCTGCAGTAGCCTGGTATGCAGAGACCAGCTCAGCTTGGCCAATGCCACAATTTCCTCTTCCAAATAAACCTCCAAGAAGACCACCATTGCAATTTCCATTACCTAAAAGTCAACCTGCAGTTCCGATGATTCCAAGAGTTAACCCAGCATTACCAATGCCTCTAGATGCAAATTCTGCCATAATTAGTGAAAGTTTTTAAGTTAATGTGTACTATATTTATTTTGCGCAAAATATATAATAGAGCTACTGCTAGACACTCCTACACAGTAGCCCTAAAATTCTTATTAACTTTCACTAACTCAGTATATAACTATAATAAATTTGCCCTAATTATTACAGTCATAATTATTATTAAGGAGTAACCGTGGTTACATTTACAGAAACGCCAGTGCCCGAAACAGTGCCAGAACCAGCAGCCTTGCCAGTAAGAGTTACAGTCTTGAGGAGTTCACTCTTCTTAGCATAAGTACTAAGATCCTGAGAATCAAAAATAGCCTTAAAGATATTATCTAACTTTTCAGCTACAGTACCTAGGGTTGTTGCAGAATCAGTCTTTTCACACAGAATAAGAAGCTGTTTCTCAGATGCCTGCGGCGAGGTGGCTTCCCCACGGAAATAGAAAGCAATGTCTATAGTATCATACTTCTTCGTAGGATCTACCATATATTTCGTATTGATATTATACGGGTAGTTATTCATACGATAGAAGTCCCCAAGCTCACCATGGTAGAAATACTCTAGATCAGCTGCTACCTGTCCTTCACCATGACCCAAAGAACCTCCTACAGTCTTAGCATACAAGCCTGCATCAGCCCCCGTAGTATCAATCCAATCATAATTTTCAAAATTGGTATTGCCTGTAGGAGAAACTGCAATAACAGGCATCGGATAGATGTCAAAATTATAGGAGCGAAGCTGAACCTTGCCTACAATCCAGGGCTTCTGGTCATTGGCAACTTCCTTTATTACTAAAGTATCTTTAGTACCACCAACACTCTCAATAGCAGTTTCACCTCCTGCAATCAGGACCGGCCAATCAAGCTTATTATACTTCTGTCCCTGCTTACCATACATCTTGTTTAGCTGAGCTGCTAATCCATCTGTAACTTCTTTAGAAAGAGTCGCAGCATCAGTAGCTGCACTAGTAACAACAGAAACAATCCCAACCATCTGATCCTCTTGAGATCCAGACATGACTTCACGGATAAGAACTCGAAGACTGTATTCAGTATTTGCAGTAAGCTCATCCTTCTTAACCTTGATAGTTATTGTTCTCTGAGTAGGAGCTACATACGGCTTAGCACTATAGAAGCGAATCTTCTTCTTTTCTATAATATCTGAGCGCATAGTAAGTCCATCTGCATTTTTAAAGGTAACATATACCTTCTCTGCATCCGCAGTAGCAGAAGTGCCAGTAGCTACGTCAATAATATCAACATCACTTGCTGACTTAGCAGTGATAACCTGACGTACAGCATTTTCACTAAAATTTGCCATATTTACTTATTAATTAATTTATTCTACTCTACGATTAAGAGCAACTTGTGCATTTAAACTATTTTCTTTATAATCACGGGTGGCTAATTCAACAGCTCTATTGAGGATCAATTCCCATAATGTGGGAGAAATCTTTTTATCCAAACCATTCTCCCCATCAACATTAGCAGATGTTTCCCCCATAATTGAAAGATCTCCTATAGAAACTCAAGGATCCTCTTTTAAATTTACCAATATAATAGGCTCAGGCTCCTTCATATATGTATATACATAAATATACTCAGTTGCTTCAAAATTAGATAGTAAAACTACTTCTCTAAGTATAGACTCTTCATTTACATATTCATCTACCCTTCATACTCTTTTATCAGAGGGCCTCCTAAAAGGATTCTCTATTAGTCTATATATTTGATCTATCTGAATAGGTTTTACTAAAATATTTGTTTGCTGTAAGGGTTCTTTAGGATACATTCTTTCAGCTAGTAGCTGAAGTACATCTTCCTTTAGGGGAATATAGTATTGATACAATCCTTTGATTAGTACAGCAGAATTCCTAGGAATCAGACTTGCACTATCTGTTAAAATATACCGTGAAATAAGCGATTTTGTAGCTTCTGTACTGTCTACAGTATCTCCACCCATGATACCATTGTAATAGCTTGCTACAACCTCCTTATGCGCTTGAGTTAAGAATAAAGATATTTCATACTCATTAAGACCTGGAGCTGCAGCACTTAAAATGTTATCATAATGCAAATTAAACTTCTGAATTAGCTCCGCAGATGTCATAATAGTTATTACTTTTTAGAAGCTTTAATTTTTGCCTCAAGCATTAGTTTATACTCCTGGTTTCTCACTTTGTTTATAAACCTTGCTGCATTATCAATAGTAGGATCTTCTGAACCTTCACAAAGAGGTGTATTATCTGATTTATAATATAAATCCCCCCGTTTCTTTATTAAACCATATGCTAATGCATCCTTGATAAGGACTTTAGTTTCAAGATAAGGATCCTGTAGAATATTTACAAAAAGCTTAGGATTACTTTGCATATTCTTAAATGCCTGAGCTTGCAGCCATTCCTCACTACTTGTTTCTGAAACAGGTTTACCCTCAATAGTCTCTACTACTAGTCTTAATACAGGCTTGTTATTTAAAATCTTCCCTAGTTCAAGAGATGCCTGCATTGAAACAGTCATTTCTTTGTTAAGAGTCTTAATTTCTTCTCCTTCCCTAATAAGAACATATCTGTAGGTTTCTTTAGGAGAGTTCTTTAAAGTCTCTAAACTAGGAGCAATAGTCTGAGAATTAGCTAGAAGTATCTTGTATTTTATATAATCATCAGGGTTAGACAAATCCAAAACTGTATCTGATTTTGTAAGTCTTACAATTGCATTATCAGATTCCCAGTAATTATTTTCACGTAGATAGATAGATAGTGCATTATCCTCAAGCCCCATAGCTTTTTCCAAAAACTTTTTTTCAGCCTTGGTGAGAGCATTCTTATAAGAACCGGACATTAAAAGAGGTAGCGTATATATTTTCACAGCGGTTTCTGCCATCCCTCCATACAAAGCATGGGAAGGTTTATCAATATTACCTGTGGGCTTTAGAATACACCGTACTATTACCTTTTCATTCCGAAGACAATTTACTAAAACATCATCTTCAGAAACTGTAGTTGAAGCAGACTTTTTATCTGCCTTAACACCTTTAGTTTTAGGTATCTCTACCTTTGCAGATTCCCCAACTTCTGATGTGTCTATATTAATATTACCAATATTGTTGTTAAATTCAACAGCTTCCATTTCTTATCTCCCTTTTAAATTTAAGTAGGTAAGTAGAAGAGTAACTCCTACCTACCTTTATATATTATTATTACTCAGTGAGTATATTCGGAATTAAACTCATAGTACGAGTCGGATCCAAAATAAATACTCCAAGAGTAGCCATCTTATGAATCTGAGCAGAATCTTCCGGATATGACATATACGGATTATTCATGCCTCCCGTAAACGGATTCCTCACATTTGATTGTTACTGCTATATCGTTCCCATATAGCATCTTCATGTTTCCATGAAGTTCAGACTATATCTTCATCTACAATAATTGTAGAGCAAGGCGTTTCGAAACTACTTAGTTCCTACTCCCATATAGGGATAGTCGTTGAACCTTTAATTATAAATACTATTATAATTACTTGGCTGCTGGTTATCCAATCTTTCACATTGTTTCCTTTAGTGTTTGACAACTTAAAAGGCAGTGAAAGCTCTAAGGAACTTCCAGCAATTAACCTTGTTTTTTTGTTATGTCCCTCTTCTGTTTCTAGGTCGGACTAGTGGGAACTGAGAAATGTGTAAAGGCTTACGCCGTTAATCCCCACATATAACCACGATACTCTTCCTTACCACGCACCTTAGCTAGCTGAATATTAGGCTCCTCGGTAGTACCAATGCTAAGAATATCATAACGATACGACTCTGCTACACCACCATTGGGGTGCATAATCTTATTACGAATAGGATCGTCATACAAAGGATTAACCTCAATCTTTACAGTTACCCCATTAGGTGCCTTATACTCAGTAAACTGGAACCCAGCACTTAGAGAGTTATCATGAAGCTTGCTTGAAGTCTTCGATATAATCGAAGGATTTGCAGCATTACCCCCCAGATACTGGAATACTGACCACCCAGAAACTACATCAAGAACAGCCTTATGGAACTGTACTGCACCACGAGAACCTGTCTCTATGATAAAAGTACGATCTGCATAATCCAGCTTAGATTCGCAGAGCTCAAACAAAGCATCCTCAAGAGTCTTAAGGCTAAACTTGGTGTAATATCGCGTATTACCTACAGACATCTGAGCACGGATACCATCACCCATCTTGATAACATTACCAGACTTGCCAAAATTGAGATATTCACCATTCTTATTTCTATTGGAACGACCAAACATTACAATGTTGGACTTATATTCCGAGAAGGTTTCCTCAACCTTATAGTCTACATGGTGAATCCAAGTATTAGCAACCTGCTTCTGCCCTGCTTTATCTACAAAAGGAATACCAATGGCCAGCTTCTTATCAAGAATATTACCAGGAACCTTAGTCTGAATACGAATATGTGACCATTCATTACGCATAGCCGTCGAGCTAGTATAACGTACATCACCTACCTCAAGAGACATCGTATCCTCAACAGGTGCATATTCCCAGCTGAATCTTTTTCCAGCACTTAGCTGAGCAGCCGGCATGCCGTCAAGAACACCGCCCATCAGTTCTACAGTATAAACTGCATTAGATCCTTCCATTCGAGGCTGCCCAAGGATACGAAGAGGATAGACTTCATTAAGCTCTCCTACAATCACCTCGCCATCAGCAAACCAATCCTCGGGGAAAACTAGCTTAAACGGCTCACCATTTACACCAGCATTGCCACTAGAAATAACCTGATCACTCATATCACGAGCCTCTACAAGAGGAATATTTCTGCGCGAGCTGCCAATTACTTCCCATGTGTATTCGTCATCAGTTTCGAAATACTTTACCGGGAATCTCTGGAGATAACTATCAAGACTTTTTCCTCTATGCTGCGCTAGAAGCTGCACCATAATATTAGTGGCTTTCTGAGGTGCACGACCAAAAATAGCCCCGATATGATTATCTCGGGTAAGTCCCTTCCACGACGTAAAGGACTTCATTTGAAATTTACCTAGTTGCATAATTTATTAATTTAATTAAACGTCAATTCTGTCAATGAAGTCAAAGGAATTTTCCTCAGGCTCCACCATAAAGTTAACGCTACCATCATCAAGTTGTCTTGTATTATTAAGAGTATGCTGTAACTCCCTTAATGCACTTTTCTTTTCTTTAGTAAGCTTTTGATTTATCAGCTTATCTATATTTTTGTATCCATCCGTAAGCGTGTACATCAAAGAAAGATAATATTGTGCATCCAGAGGATTCTCCTTTATATACTTTTGAATAGGAGTTAATATATTTCCATCCTCATCTTTATAGGATGCCTTGGTCATATTATTGTAAATTTTCTCTCTGGTACTTTTATCTAAACTCAGCCCGTCAAAAGGCTTATCAGTATTTAAAACTCTTTCTTTAAACTGCTTAAGCTTTAATTCCTGGGTCTCCTTAGCTTTCTTAGCAGCTAATTTCCTCTCTTCTACTAAGGTTGTATATTCATCTTTATAGAAATCTATACAACTTTCAAGAGCTGCTTTAGCATCTTCAATATCTGTTCCAGCATTAAAAGATCTTTCTACCTCTCTCTGAGCACGCTCCTTCTTAAATCCTCGATTAAGATAATCATTGAAAATAATCTTCTTTCTTAAAGCTTCTGCATCTTCAGAATCTTCCTCAAGTTGAGTTTCTGAAATATTTGATAAATATTGAATAGTACCCTCGTATTGCTGAATGACATCAGGTTCAACACCTACATCTAGGAGATCCCTAATTCTTTTCTGCTCAGAATCAAGTCCTGCCTCAATTTGCTTCTTCAATATAGCAGCAAAAGACTCACTATCTTTCACAGATTTTATATCCTCTTCACTTAAGTCCGGGAAAATACCATCTTCAAAACAAGCTTGAGCAACGGAAGCAAGTATTGGTGTATTGGGAGAAGTTTTATTGCCATTACCTGTATCTTCAATGGCATCTTCCCTCTTACTTAAGCCCTCCGAAGGGTCTTCTTCCCCTTCTTCAGAAGCAGTACTTCCGCTCTCTTGCTTCTCCTTCTTAAATATTCCGTCCGGATCAGCATCGGTACTATTAGCTTTAGAATCATCAACTTTACTTATTGTAGTAAAATCAAGATTATCTTCTACCTCAACCGGCTCTTCAAGCTGGTTAAGTAAATCCATAGATAACATTTCTTCCATAGTAACTTCTCCTTATTTGTTGAAATAAATTTATTATTCTTTACATAGATTGATACAAAATTATGCAAAAAAATTGATATAACAAAGGCTCTTATTAATTCAATAATACTTTTAATAAATAACTACTACTTTTAATTCTACTTTACTGTAATTCATAAAGACTCTCCTGAGCTAGCAGCCTTCTCTAGTTTATCTAATAGTTTTAAAAAAGTTACTTTACTATCAGAAACCCGCCCGGCATAATAATTCTTGCCTACTAAAATACACCCAGAAGAATCCTCAGCTGTATTACCTCAATGAATAAGAATCCCAGTAAAAGATGGAACATCGTGAAGTAAAGGGATTTTTCTGTTATCAACCTTTGGACTAAACTTCGGTGAAAATTCCAAAGTTACTTTATATCTTCCATTAGGAATAGCAGTTTGGGAGTACACTTTTTGCTCTCCATTATCAAAAATACCATTTTTATTGAGGTCTCGATCGGTATCCTCAACCGTATCACATTCATATACATTATTTATAAATAACTTACCTCCTGTATATGTGGATTGTCTATCATGTCTTTGTACTAATATTTCCATCTTTATAAAGGATTTAAAGAACGATCTGGGCAGTCTTTAGTATAACAAGTATAACTGTGAGCCTTGCTTATTTCTTTACGTAACGCCTGTGCTTCTTCATTCAATCTATGAATTTCATTTACTAAAGTAGTTATTTCATCCCTGTAATAATCCTTCATTTTATTTATAGCATCTATTTCTATTAAAGAAGCATTGGCATTTGAGTTACGTTTGCCTCCTAAAAATCAAGTAACTAATCCAGTAACTACATTGGATATACCTAAAACTCCCAAAATTCCTAATCAGTCCATTATTTTATAACTTGAATAAATCTCCTCTTTATAGAGTCTACATATTTGTTTTCCTCATACACATCTACTATCATAACCTTATGCTTCTTTTGGAACCATCTTCCTATGAAACATTTTTTTGGAGGTTTAATAGTCTCCTTCTTAAGGCTACCTATAATAGATAAACTACTCCTAAACTTAGGGGAAACTGTGACATTATTAGGGTATCTCATGTCCAGTTTGACCGAGAATCAAGAATCACCTAAAATTGTATCTAATTTAAAAGCAGGATCCCTAAAGATTGTATCCCTAATAAATATAGTATCTGATCTTTGAGCTTTACTTGCAATATATTGATAATATGCTACTTCTTTATCCTTAATCTTAAGTTTCTTCTGAGCTGCTAGTAATTTCTGATTTATAGAATCACTGTAACTCTTAATTTGATCTAAAGTCAGCCTGTATAATCTGCTCTCATCTTTTAGAGAGGAAACCTCCCCTGCGTATGCTTTAAGATTGGTATACGCAAGAGAGAGATCCTCATTTAAAGATTGATTTCGCTTATATAGTATAGTAATAATCACTGCCATTACTACACTCACTAAAACTAAAATCTTTTTCATTACATAAATCTCACAGAATTTGTACTATATAAAATTACTCTGAAACTGTATCTTAATTGGTCCATATCCACTACTCTAAAAGTATCCCCTACAGAAATTGTAGAACTAGATTCTCTTATAGGACTAAGACAGTCTATTTGTACTTCTACCGTCCCACTTGTCGGTGCAGATTCCGCAAATAAAAACTTGTTGGCTATATCCCCTTCCGAATAAGGAACTCCTATGCAATGTAATATTTGATCTGAGTTTTCAAAATTATGGGACATTCTTATTTCAAAGATATGACCTTTATTAATAGTATATCCTATCCAATAAACTGTTATACCTAATGCACTCTGAGGGCAGCTTTTATATACTGAACCTGTAACATGCCTCCTAGAAACATTTACATCCAATATATCTACTATACTTATAGGTATTATGTCATAAATATTCCTGGAAACTATTGTATACCTATAAGTTCCCCCTCCAGATAATCTAGAACCTTCCTCGACTAGAAACTCAGAAGGATTGGATATATATATATTTCCCTCAACATAGGTACTTCCTACATAAGTAACATCTAATATATATTTAAGTAAGCTTCCTGGAGATAGCTTTATATACTGCACTCAAGTTTTTAAACCTGATTGTTCTTCATCATATAGATAATTCCCAGGCAGATACGCTTTTAAGTTTATTGGGGTAGATCCATCCGGCTCCCCAATTTGTATTCTACTCATAAAAGAAGTATCATTAATTATAATACCCTCATAGAGCTCCCCTACTTTATAGTTGCCCTTCTTGGAATCTAGCTGCAGGAGTACATAGCTATCCGTGTCTAAGCCTTTAATCTTTGCGTGCAAAGTAGATACAGTAATATGAGTCCCCTCGTTAGTATTTTTTTCATACTTAAAATAGGCACTACTTCCTATTTGTATAGATTCTGTCTTTAAGTTTCCGTCAGAATCTCAGCTAATACTGCCTTGCCCTAGATGACCACTGCCGTTAGAGAAATCTAAAAGTATATTAGGAGTAAACTGACCTCCTGTAGGTTGCTCTGGATTAAAGTTTTGGTATTCATTAGTAGCACTGCCAGAAGAAGTAACACCTTGCTGGCTAAACATATATTGCTTGTTAAATACAGCAGATCCTACCAAAGCATTACCTAAAATCCCTACATCAGCATAAATAGCTTCATAATCACTAAATTCTTGCCAGTACTGTAACCAGTCAGCCGTAGGATATTCATTCTTTGGATCTTGTGGATGATCATCCCCTTTAAAGTTCTCCCCTACTTTATTTAATAATCAATATTTCCCACTAGCTTTCGTATAACTTCCATCAGGGCTATATACTAAAACATAAGGAGCAGTCTTTGTACTAGTATAATAATCATGATTTGAAGCATATAATCCTTCAGGATATATTATTTGACCGGCCGGTCCTGTAATACTTTCTCCAGCTTCTCCCTTAATTTTAGCTCAGATATAATCATTAGGATTAGTAGGATCAGGCTGTGTCTCTGTAACACATTGCCCTAGATAATCTCCAGGATCTTCTCCATTATTACCAGTGAATGTTTTGCCCCCATCATTACTATACTTAATATGCAGATATGAGTTAGTGCCTGGTATGCCTTGTCCATCGTCTCCCTCTATCTTTACTCAAGCATAATCTCGTGGATTATCACTATCAGGTTTAGAAGTATCTACATAAGAACCCATATATTTACTAGGAACCTCTGTCATATCCTGAGCTAAGGGGTATCCATCCTCCTGAAGTGTAGGAGCATACTTTATATGAAAATAGCTAGAAACTCCATCTGCTCCTGGGGTTCCAGGAATTCCGTCTAAACCATCACGACCTGCAGGTCCTGTATATAGAGCAGGAGCTGATCAAGGACCAAGGCAAGTTCCTTTTCCTGCTTCTCCTACATCTGCATTAGAAGAATACATTATCCTATTCTGAATAAATCAGACTCTCTGCTCTGGAGTAGTAGTTGAAGGAACCCATAAATATCAGTGAACAGGTTCCCTATTCTCTTTACTAAGATTATCATTCTTAGCTTCTTCATTTGGTTCAGTGCTATCTCCTAATGCATATCTAATTTCATAGTTTACACCGGGAATACCAGAAGCTCCATTTTCTCCAGTAGGACCTCTGAGTCCTTGTTCTCCATTGATTCTTCTAGGATCTGCTCATCCTACACTAGGCTCTGCTAAAGCCTCTTGACCATTAGTTTCTTTCTTCTTTTTAGCAAATGTCATTCAGACATCTTTATTAGCACCAAAATCAACCCAGGATTCTTTCCAGTGATCCCCAGGATTTAATGCTAGCTTATTAATACTTGGTGCCTCTCCTCCTCGGTCTGTTGATGCAAACTTAAAATCAGTTCAGATCCCATCTGCCCCAGGAGCTCCATCTTCTCCAATAATAGGCTTAGGACTTGACCAGTCATGCCCATCCTTTACCCTATTAGTAACTCCATCAATTAGAGCATAGGTTACTCACCATTTGCCTGGCTCAACACCTGGAGCATCTTGTCAACCTGAAGGAATAGGGCTCCTATCACTAGGTGGGTCTAGAGTAGGTGTGTTGCTTAGCTTAAAAACATTAGATGTCCAATCCCCAGGTGATCCTTGCTCACCACTAATGCAAACAGGAGTAGATCAAGGAGAATTGAGAGTATCATTAGGATTTATTTGAGCTCAAGTTTGCCACATAAATTCTCCTTCTCCCTTTTCTGGGGGAGTAATAGTTCAATAGGTAGGAGGATCCGTAGTTAATACATCAGGTATTCTATTTCCTTTATTTATAGCAGGAGGATCAATATTACTTTTATTAACAGAAAATCTGGTTTCATAATATTTACCATCTTGTGCCTGCCCATCTCGACCATTAAGAGGAATTACTTCTCCTCAAAACAAAACAGTATCTGTGGTTCCTTCAACCTTGCCAACACACTGTCATCATTGACCTGCATTATTAGGATAATCCTTTCAGTTACTATCCTCAGGAGGTTGAGGAGTATTAAAATTTGGTTTGTCTGGCTTAGAATCAGCTTGCTGATATACATAGGTATAATAATCTGGAGTGATGCCTACTCCATCTTCTCCATCCTTAGAATAATAGGCTCATAAGGCTGGGGAACTAAAAGAACTTCACTTATTATTAATTCACTTTCTCTGACTAACCCATTCCCACCTATAGACGGAAGTTACTCCTGTAGGATCATCAGTTCATTTACCTCATACTGGATCCGTAGGCAGCTCTTCATCATTACTAGTACTTGCAACAGGAGTATTAGGAGTAGTATAAGAAGTAGTTCTTATAAAAATATATTCAACACCATCTCCATCTCTACCATTCACTCCCCATCTAGATCAAACAACAGGTCCTATTCAAGAACCTCAATGCCCTTTTGGATCTGTAGAAGTCCCTGCACTTTTCTTTCTCTTACAAGCCAGTTCTACTCTTCATTCTGCGGTAATACCTTGTGGATTATCAGTTCATCCCTCAGGTACATAGTCATCAACATCTTCAGAAGTATCGGGAGCTGTAACACCAGATATTTCATCCTCGGTTTTGACTCTTTTATAAATATATTCTTCAAAAGCTCCGTCCGCTCCTGGACGACCCTGGGGACCTTGATCCCCAGGATTTCCTTGATCTCCAGGATCTCCTTTATCACCTTTAGGTAATTTGAAGGAAAATTTGAATGTATTCTTATCGAAATACACAGATGCATCTGCAGTATCCGAGGATGCCACAGACTCAACAACAGCTTTGACGTTTGCAGGATCAAAGTCTCCAGCACCTCCATGGGCCAGAGAAACTCACTTGAAGTTAATACAATCATAAGCCATTAAATCCCACTCGGGTGTAACAAGATCCCCTGCAAGAAACTTGGTTATCTCCTCTTTAATAAGGGATACCTTTAATCATAATGTATTAACTTCGAATTCTTCTTGAGGAGGCTCAATATTACCTACTCATATTCTTCCAAGACCATTTAAATAATGATACATAATTTATATTAAGATAGTTTGTTCGCAAACAACGAGATATTAATCCCAGCATTCAAACTTGTAGCTTGAGGCTGAGTAAGCGTTGCCCTATAAGAAGGACTTCCACCATTAGAGTCGGCTAAATTTATAAGAATATTTCCTGAACCAGGGTTTATAGCCAGTACATATGATAATTCACCCTCGGAGATAGTAAATCCATTTATACTACTTTGTACTGAATATCTGGTAGGACTAGTTACTGCAATACCATTAATCAACATTTGGACATAATAAGCTATTCTAGGTGCTGTTCCTAGGAACTTAATTGTCAAAGTTCCTGGACCAGATTTTGCTTCTTGAGTAATAGTAATCTGATAAATATCTGAAATTCAATCAGACTGATCAGTAATAAATTTCATATTTACTATAGCATACCTTTCAGAAGTGGTAGTATTTTCACCAAAAGTTACATAATTACCACTTGCAGATATATTTCCATCACTACTATCCACTAAAGAAAAGGTTACACCCAAACCATATTGAGAAGCCCCAGGCTCTCCAATACTCATAGCAACTTTACTTGACCCCGAAGAATATTTGTAAACAAGATCGCACTCTCCTCCTGAATAAGAGTATCCAGCTTGAGTTGCAGGTATAGTTTCTTGAGTAGGTACAGGATCTTGAGGAGAAATTTTCTTTGAAGTCACCTCATTTGCAGCTTGATATACTGTAACAGTGCTTGACGCAGATTTACTATTTAAAGTAACTGTAACTGTAACTTCCTCTATTCCTGTCCTGGGCCCTTCAACCGTTCCTCTTGATGGTATTCTTACTTTACCATCTACTCCTGTATTTGTGCCTCCCTTATAGCTAACTGACGCTCCTGAAGTTATATCAGTTGGAACTGAAGAGCCTGAAGTATAAGAGTCAGTTTTAGTTTGCTTATAGCTTAATGTAGGGCTTAACACACTTCCACTTGCGGGAGCTTCTGCGTAACCAAAAGTAGTAATTGTAACATCACTATAGGTAGTAGTCTTAGTGTTAGCAGCTTGATAAATATCAGTAGTTTTAGTACCAGTTCTACTGTTGGCTACTACAGTAACTGTTGCAGTAATACACTTATTTCTAGCACTTTCTGTTGTACCCTTAGTACCTTGAGTGTAAGACCCAGTTTGGGGATTAACAGCACTACCACTATAAGTCACAGTACCTCCTGTGGTGATTGTTCTATCTTTAGATTGTTCAGATGTATAAGTATCCTCTACAGTCTGAGATCAGGATATTGTGGGAAGTACAGTTCCTCCTTTGGCAGGAATATCAGGGTAAGTAAATGTAGATATTACAGGAATACCATATTCTGTAGAAACTACTTTATTCTCTTGCTGATATATATACATAGTCCCTGATGCACTCTTACCATTAGCAGACCATGTTACTGCTTGAGACTTAACCACAGTTTGATTTGAAGCAACAACACCCTTTGAAGCAGCAGTTGCAGTAATAGAAGCTACACTAGGACTAACATCATTAGTGCCTGATGTTGCAAGACCAGTGACCTCATCTTTTGTAGCACCTGAACTATAAGTATAGGTTGTCCACTCTTGAGATCTTTGTCAAGGCTGTTTACCTTTGCCTGCTGTTGCCGTAGCACTACCACCTTTAGCAGGAATAGTAACATTAGTGATAGTTCCTGCTGTAATATTAGAGTATGTTAAAGTACCTCCTGATACACTAGTAGCTTCCCTAGTATTTGCTGCCTGGGTTAGTGTAATTTGAGAAGATACTCCTGAGTAGGTAACTTTTAAAACTGTAGTTCTTGCGTCTCCTAATACAGTTCCTCTATTAGCTACAGACATGTTTACATAGTAGCTTCCTGTAGATCCAGGGCTCATTGTAAACCCATCAGTAGAGGATATTGACCATGCAGAGTATGGTACTAAAGTAGTTTCTATACCACTAGTTCCTGCAGTAGTAGTAAATAGAGCCGTATAGGCACTAGATCCCCCCTTAGCTTCAAAGGAAAGCTGAGGTGAGGCATAGTCACTGATATGTTTTATTTCTACACTGGTATATTTGTTTGCCTCCTGAGTTAAAGTGAGCTGTGCTGATACTCCTTGATAAGTAATCTTTAAGGTTGTGCTCCTAGCATCTCCCAGAGTTGAACCTCGGTTGCTAACTGTAACCTTTACAAAATAATTACCAGTTATCTTGAATCCGTCTGTAGAAGATAAGGTTCACGCTGATAAAGGAATTTCAAAAAACTCTCTGTTATCTCCTGCAGACATAGTAAAATATGCTGTATAATCTCCAGCTCCCCCAGCAGCAGAAAAAGATGTTGTTGGGGCCTGGAAATCCCCAGCTCTAAGAATTCTAACAGACTCACACTTATTCTCAGCTTGTTGTACTGCATATGTAGCTGTACCTTCTTTACCATTTAAAGACACCCTTGCCGTAACCGTAGCAACAGTAGTTACACCTGAAATATTTCTGCCCTTACTAGCTGCTGTAACAGCTCCATTAGAACCATTAGCTCCACTATAAGTTATAGTACCTCCTGTGGTAATAGTACCTCCACCTGTAGTAGATCCATTCCAACCTCATGTTTGAGAATAAGATATAGTAGGAGAAACTGTGCCTCCACCAGCTGGAATTTTACTATAACTTAGAGATACAGTTACATTAGAGTATGTCTTAACTCCAGCAGATTGACTAGCATTATAGCTGGTATTAGCACTCTGCCCATTAGCAGTAACAGTAAAACTAATTATTACTGATCTACTACTGCCTGAAGTATTCTGTTTTCATGTTAATACTCCTGTAGAGTAATCCAAAGTCACATATGTAGGAGATAAGCCAGATATAGCAAAAGACCTAGTACCTGTAATACCTTCTGTGGATTTAGCTCCCGAACTATAAGAAACTACTTGAGAAGTAGCTATAACAGGACTAGATGTTGCATTTGCCTCAGCAGAAGCTTCCGGGTAGTGAAAGTCAGATATGGTTATTGCTCCATAAGCCTTTGTATTCTCTGCTTGAGTTAACGTTAATTGAGCTGAGAGTTGCTTATTTTCCGTAGCAGCAGAATTGAGGTTTACAGTTAGAGTTCCTGTTCTCTCACTTCCTACAGTGGTTCCTCGGTATTCTCCAGCCACTGTAACAACCCCATTTGATAGTGTTTTACTAAAGTAAGACTGTGAAAGAACTCAATCCCCAGCAGCTCATGTAGTAATACATGCTTGATCCCCTGTTGTATACACAGCCCATCCTGTAAAGGGATTTGAACCCCCCGCAGCTGAGTATGTAATTGTAGCTGGTATAAGAGAGGTAGTAGACCCTCCTCCTATCTTAAGACTCGTTATATAATTCTTAGCTTGAGTAAGAGTAATAGTTGTGGTTTTCCCTCCATAAGTAAAGGACAAAGATCCTGAGCGGACAGCTCCTACGGTAGTACCCCTTGAACCTATAGTAACACTAACAACATTATCAGTATTATTAGTTTTACTAAGAGAGATCCATGAAACATTAGTACTTCACCCAGAATATTCTCCTATTACTCTTGATCTAGTGTTACTAGTATAGGTTGCATAAGCATGATACCAAGTATCCTCAACCCCTAGGACACCTATTGAAGTTATAGGAGTCTTATCTTTCCAGCTTCTGATATCTAAGCTTTCAACCTTATTAGCCGCTTGAGTACAACTTAAAGTTGCTCCTATGCCATCAGTGGTAGTTATAGTAAAGTTTGTAATATCGCTAACTACATCCCCTTTGGAAGGTATAGTAAAACTTACAGCTTTTCAGACTTCACCATCACCTTCTACCGTATATAACTTCTTAATAGCACCAGGAAGCGAGCAAGATCATAAATCTATATTCCCTCTATCTCCATTATTTTTTGAACCAGATGTAAAGGTATTTTGACAAACATATACACCAACGCCACCGGAGGCTAAAAAAGAAGAAACAGCTTCTGCACCATTATCACGTATAATCTTAGTTTGAGTAATTACATTTGCTTGCCTAATTAAAGTGCAGGTTGCAGTCAGATTTCGGGCTTTAACAGTGAGAGTACTACTTTGTTGAGAAGCTATTGTAGTACCAAGGTTACTAGTACTTATCGTTAATTTATACCCACTCTTACTTACTGTAAATATTCCAGAACTATTAACTTCGTAAGTAATTTGATCCTGAGGAATATTTGTAATTATATCTAGCTCTAAAGTAGCTCCGGAAGCAGCAAAAGTCAAAGATTTTGAACTCAATAGTAGCTCTCCATCTTCATATGATCTAAAATTTTGTGAAAATGTTCATCTCATCTATAGTATATATTATTCTCCAACAAAGGGTAGTACTCTATAACTTGTAGCATTTATTATAGCATTAAACTCCTGCTTCTCAGTTACAGAAAACACAGTAACAGGTTGAAAATGTATAGTATAACAAATAAAAGTATTTTTCGGATTAGATGTTATATTTATACTTGGATCTTCTACATCTTCACTAACTACTAAAGAGCTTACCCCTTTTCCACTCTTTCATTGGATAGTACCTAAATTTTGAGTAGGAGCTAAAATAATTGCATCACTAGAATAAGGGTATCTATAGTGAGTACCTATTCTACACGTTATACTTCTGGTCTCTGCTGTACTCCAACTCCCTACTCTTATATCAGATCCAGGATAAATTATAAGATCCCCTGTATTATCCCCAGTATAGCTATAAGAAGTTTGCAGAGATCTTAGTCCCTCAGGCATATTTAATTGCGTTGTAGTAGGAGCTATAGTCGTGCTTTCTTCTGTAAATGGTTCTGTGTGAATAACACAAGTACTAATCTGAGGGCTTACCCCTGTAGATCTTAGGTAATATTTACCCCCTCCCCTAACATAAAAGTAGCATCTTGAATGTGCAATCATCTGGCCTATTTGTTGAATAGGGCAGGTCTCGGTATATCTATATTGCTTTGCTTCAATAGTCCTTAACCACTCAGAATACAAAGAACCCCATCCATCTGGAGCATCTGTTCATCTTACATATACTGAATAAGACCCCTTACCATCTGAGATTTGATAACTACCCCAAGGAACTCTTGCATCCCCAAGACTACTATATACCTCAAAAGTTGAAATCTTTGTGATAGAACTTCCTATAGTAAATGTTACAGGATAGTATGTATTAGGATCTAAAGTAGTAGCATCTATCGTTTGAACTTGTACTTCTCAAATTCCAGAGTCTAGAATACTCTTATCTTCCTTAGATAGGAGTCCATCTGAGGACGTAGTGGCCTTATTTAAATTGCCGGTATGCCATATAGTAAATACTCCAGGGTTTGATCCTGCTTTTATATCAACCTGTGGGTTACTAATAGACCGCAGAAGTGTTGGTCCAGTAGTACCATCTCCTACACCTCCTAAGATAGTTCTTGCTCCGTCATAATATACCATGGATGTTCCACCTGATGCTTCAGAATATTTTAGATATAAATCCCTTCCTAAAACGATGGAACCTGTCATAACCCCTCCCGCAAGAGGTAGATACGGACCCCCAGTAACAGCAGAATTAAGCTTGGTCTTATCGGCAGCTGTCATTACACCTGCTGTTGTAGTAGTTGCAGCAGGAATACTAAAAGATCCCGCAACTTTAGTGAATAGACCACTTAAATCAGACCTAGTTAAATAATCCAAGTTTGTAGTAACTATAGTATCAGAAGGTACTACATTAATATTACCTACTAAAAGCCTTGAACCTAAAGAATCTAAAATAGATCTATTTAATTTACCCTTGCTGCCTTCATATGCAGTTCCAGGATCTTCTCCAAGAGCCAAATGAGGACCTTCAACAACATTATTTAATTTTACTTTATCAGCGGCTGTTAAAAGGCCAGCAGTAGTAGTAGTAGCTGCGGGTAATGTAATTGCACTAGTAGACTCCGTAAAATTTGAAGTATTATTACCTCTACTTCTTTTAGATAGATTTATTACTATACTAGTATCCGAAGGAGATGTACTTAAAATCTCTGTAAGTATAGTAGTATCTATTGATTGAAGTATCTGGGCTGGCTTAGAACTATTATCTACATATGTTATGTCTGCTTTATTATTTATCTTAGTTTGTAAGTCAGAATGTAGTTTGTCTCATTGAATAGAGTTATTTACTAAACTGGCTTTAATAACACTTCCTTCAACAGTAGTAGTTATCTCAGTTCCATTATATCCTATGTATTCAGTTATAAAATCTGCAATAGGAATACTTGAAATACTCCCATCTCCATTGTCAAATTCTATAGCCTTGGTTTCTTCATTATATCTCAAATGCATCTCTTCTAGAGGTAGGTCTACAACTAACTTAGATCCTCCCTGCGTTGTAAACGTTAAAGAGTAGGCCTTAGAATCTCAAATAGGTAATCCTATACAGGTATTTAAAGTATTTCTTATATCAGTGTGAGATATATTAGAAGTATTATGATCTCCTATACTTTGTGTTGTAAATTCTTTAGAGGTTTGTAAAGCAGTTGCAATATCTTTAGCTATATTATCAATCTTTACCTTGTCTGCCGCAGTTAGTACTCCAGCTCTTACTTGTGTTGCAGAAGGAAGGATTAGTTCATCTAATAAAGAAGTTCAGTTATTAGACTGCCAAATCTTTTTGCTAACGGAAAGAGGCAGAGTACTAGGAAAATCTTTATTGGGAATAGAAATATCTTGAATTCCTCCTGAGATCCCATTTAGTTTTTTCTTATCAATAGCAGCCATAAATCCTGCTGCTGACTCCGTAACCCCAGGGAAATGAACTGTAGAAGTATTTGGACTAAATCTATTTTCACTATCTTTAACCAAAGTCTGGATTGAAAGAATGCCTTGAGTAGGATCAACAGAAATTGGGTTTACTATACCCGTTACTAGAGAAGACCCTAAAGAATTAAGAATCTCTGTATTATTTGTAATATTTTCCTCTAAAATTCTATCTACTTCTTTTCTCTCCTCTATTTCTTTGTTAATAGCAACCCTAATATCTATATGGGAATCTACTGACTCATTATGCTCATTAATCTTATCTTTAACCCACTGTACTGTAGCAGCATTACTCTCAAATCAAGTCATGCTCAGATGTTGTCAGACATTTTCATGAACATTTCAAGTCATAAGTTCATGGTATCCTTTCTTCCCATCAACTCTCTGAATACGCATTCAGATAATATTATGAGAAGGAGTTGGAGGAGGAGTTTCTCCTACTCAGATACTTCCTAAACCATAATTATATTTATACATGTTTTTATTATATTTTAGTTAGCCCCCCCTCCTGATACAGTTATAGTAACTTCTTTAGCATCTGCAGCAGTATTATCTGGGATAGCAGTTTCTCCATGAACATCTCCAGTTATAGTAATCTTCTTAATAGTTTGTGCATAACTGGGCAACTTTGATATTATACCATGAATAGTCTCAATCTGGGAACTATTATAAGTGGCTTTATCTGTAACAGTAGAGATATCCTCAAGCATACTATCTATAGTAGTACTTAGATTGTCTGGAATCTTAGCAGTTAAATCAGAAACCTGACTTTGTAATTCTGTTATAGATTGAGTAAGTTCTCTAATCTTAGTCTCTACTGCTGAGATACGATCTAATATAGAGTTAGCCACCGAGATAGTTACTACTCCTGGAGTATTGGGATCAACTCCTATAGAAATACCGTTACCAGGTACAATCCTCAAATTATCACTGTAAGCAGCTATAGCAGATAAAAGATCCGCTAACTGTACATTGGTTAAATTTAATCCCTTTCTTAATTGAAAAATAAGATCTTTTTCCTTCATAATAATTAAAAATTAAAAAGGGAGAGCATTTAGCCCTCCCCGTATATACATTACTTCGAAGATGATACTTTGGGCTTAGACTTTTTTATAGCTAAATCCTTTTCTTTTAGAGAAACTTCTTTGGATAATTTTTCTTTCTCAAAAGCTAGCTTCTCATTAAATTGCCGTATTGTTTCATCTAATTTAGCCCTCTCCATTGAATTATCTTCAGGAAACTCAGATTTAGTAGATTGAGAGCCTTGCTTCAACTCTTCTATGAATATCTTTGTCTCATTGTCTCTCTGATTTAGCATATCAGCATGCTCTAACTCTCTTTCTTTCATCTCCATCTGAGCCTGAATTTGCGACTGTGCAATTTCTTGATCTCTCTGAATCTGCTCGGCCTGCCTCTCCTGAATAGCCTGCTCATCTTTCTCAATTGTTCTCCTTATCTCTGATAACGAAGAAGAAGTATAAATCTTCATAATTGAAGAGAAGGAAAGAGTTTGATTTTGTAGAGCTGCTTGAGCAAGCATATCTAACTTAGAAGCTAATTTTTGAGTTTCAGGAGATGCATCAACTACAATACCATAGTCACTATCGGCAAAAGTATCCCCATCAATTTCTAAAGTCTTAAGAGCTCCATCAAAAGTTATATATTGGAACTTCTTAGTCCTTCCTCTCATAGCTATTTTGGCAGTTTCCAAGAAACACTCTAGAGCTCTCTTTTTAACATCATCATGCTGAGTGAAAAGTCACTCTGTAATATGAGAAGACTGCAGATTAGCTCTTTCAACTCCTCCAACAGTTTCTCTATTACTAATTTGACCCTCTCTTTGCCTCGAAATGCCAGCAATCTCTCCCATCTCATTCTTAATGAATTCTAGAAGATTAATATGTTCTTGAATATAGTTACCTTGCTCAGCATCAATTACTCCAGAGCTCTGTACATTCATCAAACCAGCTAACTTACCTTGGGCCGCACCACCATTACCTTCCTTAAAACTATCTACAACAGCAATATGATTAACCTTTGCATAATAAAGCCACTTATCTACTTCCCAGCCCTTGGGTACCATAGCTAAGTCCATCTTCATTATCTTACCCCAATTTGCCGCTATCGCTTTGTTAAGTCGATCATAGATAACATCGTAGAAGTAAGCAAATGGTTTCATCATATCTACTAAAGAGAAAGGTTTTGAGTCATTTAGATTATACATAGACCCTACAATGCCAAAATGGCATCTTGACGGGTTTGAAAGCCGGTTGTACTGGACAATTCGAGGCCTCATATTAACGTAAATATCTTTGCCTATTTTTGTCCCCTCTCAGGCTTCATTAATTCAGAAAATTTCCTCTTCTTCGCCTCTATCTTTATCTAATATATATGTCTCTGGATAAAAATCAAATTGCTCTTCTCCAGTTTCAGGATCATACCATTTAACTTTTTTAATTTTTCGTTTACTCTTTCAATACAACCGTAATACTCTTATATTACCTTGCATATCATAATAATTACTAGTAGCAGAAAATCCTGACTGCCCTAATAATAAAAAATTTTCTACAATAGTACCGCCTGTAATGTCTGTTCCATCTATTTCAGCTGTATTGATAAATGCATTTCTTTCATCGTAATTACTCATAGTATCACTACTGAAAGTACTAGCTAATTTATCAATAGAATCTATATCCTTTTTGGATAAAACATCATAATATGTGTCTATTATTCGACCAGGACTTCAATAATCTATAAGTATAATTAAATCAGCATCTTCAACTCTATTAGAGAATCCATTTTTGAATATATGTACCTTACAAGGATTTAGTCTCTCAAAAGTAGGCTCCCCCCCAACAATATCACATTGATAAATCTCTTCTCCACATATCATCGCATCCATAAACCCTTCATTAAAGGTCTTAAATATAGAAAGCTCCTTGATATAATGGTTTAAAACAGTGCTGGCTCTCATTTCAATGATATCCTGTCATTGATAATCAAAGTAATAGCCTAATTTATCAAGCTGCTTGCTGAATTCTTCTTCAGACATGTTTTCATCTTGAATCATGCTCTGTACCTGCTGAGAGAGAATTTCCATCTTATTACTCTCTACTTCGCTTATAGAAGTAGGATTAGTAACAATAACCCTATAATCAAATCTACGTCTAGATTCCTCTCCTTGTAAAACATGAAGTTTAGAATTCATTATAGGAAAATGCTGAATAGATTCTGGTACAAAAAGAGCATTTACACTATCAGGATTTAGAATCAATTCTACATCTCTCATATCTAGAACACCATTAATTAAATTATAATTAATACGCTTCTTAATAAGAGAGTTCCTGACCATGTTACCGAAGTAATATGTCCTCTTATCAGCTCAATCAAGATGAGTCTTACGCCATTCCTTAGTCTTCTTAGAATAAGGTAGCATTTGAGGAGGTATATTCTTTAAATCTATCATAGCAATGAGTTATTTACATAATTTGTACAAAATTAAGTATTTTATTTGAAATATCCAAATATATTAGAGCTCTCATAATAGTTCTATCTTAATCCTACTACTAAATATTCTTAATTATACTTTTACTAAATCTGTAATCATAATTCCTTGTAAAGAATTCATCATTACCTAGATAGTCTGGTTGATCTATGCCTATAACCTCCGAAGGGGACTTTACACCACACAGCATTAACTCTTGTTCTCTGAGCAACATAAGCATTAATAATGCATCATATCGGTCAAAGTTACCATCAGGATTCCACATGGCTAACTCTTTCATAAGAGCCCTATAATAGCACCTATTTATATTATTTATAGTAATCTCAGTTTCTTCTTCACGACCATCAATATTAATCTTACTGAGCACCTTAATAGGCTTCAACAACCAGTCCCGAATTCTTCCTCTTCCATAAGTTTGAATTGGCTGAGAAGCATTTACACCTTTTACTTTATTCCCATAAAGATTTCCCTTCACTAAATCTTTATCTTTTAAATACTCAGGAACATCTGCTAACAGATAAAGACAATTATGTTGTGAAAAATAAGTAAACAATCCCTTTTTATTATTCTCATATAAGCACTTAGCATTATACATTAAGAGAATCCGTCTACAAGTTTCATAAAAATCTTCTGCAAACATAGGTCTACCTACATATTCACACACTAACTCATCTGTAAATAAATCAAGTACATATATAGCTCCTAGAGACATAGTATCTGACACGTCGTCATCATATGGATCAAGACCTGCGATATATCTCCCTCAAGGAATTTTGCCATCAGATCCCTTTATAGGCATCTTATTAATATGTATTGCCCCTTCTATTTTATTATCCTTATGAGGAAAATCCAAAATAGGCTTGACGTCAGCATCGGGAGCAAAAACAATATTCCCTTCCTTAGTTTGTACTAATCTGCCAACCCACATATCATCTAAACTTGACGGATTAGAATCTAGCTCTAAAATCCTATCATTTAGTTTATCAGAAGGGAAAATATTACTATCCCTCCTCATAATAGCATCTACAATGGTAAATGCATACTCTGCTTTACGACGTGTAAGCTGAATAGGGTCTGAGGAGTTATATTTTAATTTAACTCTAAACTTTATTTCATCTATAAGAGCCCCTACAACATCCGAAACTCCATCTTGATTGTAGAACCCTTTAGAATTTATATAACTTGGGAAAAAGAAAATAGTTCTCTTCGCTCCTACATTTCCCTTATCATAAACGTTAGGCAAAGAGTATACATTATATCCATCCGGATAATTAATCATTTCTAATGCTCCCATAAAGTCACTTCCTTCACTACCTCCAGTTCCTATAGCATACGCCATACCAAAAGCTACATTACCTTCTTGAACATTAGGAAGAGACGTCTGCCATACATCTAGGAATTTGGGAAATGCTCCAAACTCTTCATAAAATAATCGCTGGCTTCGCTTGCCTCTGAGCTTATCTGTATCGTCTTTTACAGCAACTCCTAAAACCTCATTCTGAGATCCTCTGGGAATATTTGTCTCCTTATCTAGGTACCCCGCAACTCATTGCATATCAGAAAGGGAACTCTTTAATCGAGCTCTAGGAAATTGAGTATATTTAGAACAAAAATCTATACCATCTATAAACTTATTTAATATACCATCTTTAATAAGGTATTCTTTCTGATAAGCTGTAACTGTGCATTTTACTTTGTCTAGAGAAGTAAAAGATTCCCCAAGCAAAAATAACTTACACATTATAGAGGCTATACTATATGACTTACTATTATGAGTTTGTATAAAATCTCCTATAAGAAAAGTATCATCTAAAGCATCTCCAGTAACACATTTGCATTGTCTAGTTCCCACAAATTCAATATTAATAATCCTAGTAGAATCTCTCCTGGATTTAGCATAATTAGATTTGTAGTTTACAAGGTTACTTTTGCGGGAGAGCCTGAATATTTCCGATCCACCATAGATTCTTACAACATATACATCTTTACATTTTTTATAAATGCCATTCTTTTTGTAACCTGCTGAATGCTTCTTAAAAGAACAATTATACCCCAAACTTCTGGCAAGCCATACTATATCCTGACATAAAATCTTAGAAACTGTACTGAAAATAGGAATCCCATCAGTAGATACATGTCCATCTGTATCCATTAATCCTTGCAATAAACTTAATCTTACTCTCCTACTATTATACTTAAACTCCTTAGGGATAAACTTACTCTCAGATCCCTTATCTGCTAAATCATAAAACTTGAGCTTATCTATTCAATCGGGAATATGAATTCTATATGCATATTTATCTTTTCATTTAGTATATTGATATGGGATAAACTGCCTTATAATATCAAAATCAATAGTCTTACAGGTATAATAACAGCTCAAATGCTTAAAACAACCATCCCCTAGAAGTAATCCGAAAGTATAAGGATCTACTTGTGTGGAAACCTCTTTAAACTCTACTCCATTATTAGATGGAATAGAATATATATACTCTACTCCTTTGGGATTACGAGCACTTTTTTTATGAGGATGCTTATATTCATTTAAAAGGTCTAGTGTAGTCTTTAATATAGGTTTCTTAGAATTACGCTTATATACATTTCAAATATGATTATCAGAGGCTATAATAGTACGCCCATCTCTAAGAGTAATCTTATAACAAGGAGACTCCCCTGCAAATGGAATATCTAATACTTTCGTAGTAGTGTTATTATTCCCAAATAAAGAATCTCCTATCTTAATATCTTTCCATAACTTACGTCCCTCAGGGGTTTCAACAAATTCATTTATTTCTATAGCTCTACCTCTCGATGCAATCTCAACAGCATGTTTAGCCCCCGTAAAATTGTTATAAAGACCTCCATTTCTGGCTTGGTAAAGATAGTGGAATCTCCAGTATACTCCCTCTCATACTTCAGGAAAATCTACTACACGGTCCCCAACTTTAGAGCCCTTTCTTAACTTCGTCTGTATAATGGGGAAGTAGTTTAAATAAAAATACATATCCCCAGGAATTCACTCACCATCCTCAGGTCTAACCATACCTTCTAAACATCTTCGAACCTCTCTAGCTAATCAAAGTCCATATTCAGACTTAGGATTGGGATTGGGCATTAATTTAGTATAACATCCATAATGCTGATAGTGTATAGCAGCAGGCCTAAAATAATCCATATTCTCTAGTATATGAGGATTACATATATCTACTATAATCCTGCCATAAGAATCCCTAGGTAGGTCTTTGGCTCGTTTACGCTCTGGAGAAATAAGCCGCTTTATAAACTCTATATTGGAAATTATATCCATGAATTCATCTCAGACTTCCTTAACTAGAGAGTCCCTTAATTCCTCAGTAATAGGAGTCTGAAACTCATTAGTCGCTTGTAGTATCATTATTCATAAAGTTTTTTATGCCATCCTCTAAAATGGCCTTTTGTTTCAATCCCCGCATAGCTCCTACTTCTTCAATCTCTTTAGATATTGCTTTTTCTGCATCGGCAAGTTCCTTAACCAACCCTGGAACTTGTTTAACAGCTGTCATAACCTGTCCAATATTATAAACTAATTTACCATTAATATCTGTCTTTGTTAAATCAATTGTCCTAAATGTAGTTCGTATATTATCTATAACTACTCTAGTATCTTGTAATAGCAAGGATGAAGATGTTGTAGTTAGATACTTATATAGATCAATAGCTTCCTGAACTTGCTTGTCAGGCTTTCATGTAGAGTCTAGACCTATAGATTCCTTTACCCTTAAATCTCGGTCAGAATCTATAATCTCAAACGAAAAATCTGACCTTGGATCATACATAAAATATAAGTATGCCAATTCTTTCATTGCTTTGGTTTTATCCTTAGTCTTATCTCTATCTACTAACCTCTTAAAAGGCCGTAAGGCATATGCTTCATCAGATATCCTAAGACTATAATCCTTATAAGTAAAAAGCTTCATAATTATAATTAAAAAAAACTCCCCACTGCTATAGTGAGGAGTTGTAGTTAACATACTAAAGTATTTTTTTGTGGATAACTAGGAGCTACTTCAGTAACTTCCTCTTCATATTTATCAATCCTAAAGTAAACATTAGAACTATCTATAAGTAAACAAGTTTGACCATTAATTTCAAACATTGGGATCTCATAAGAAATAACCTCGTTATAATATTCATCAGGCATATCTGCTTTGGTAGAATCTTTTTCAAGTCGCCTCTTAGCATATTTGCTAAAATTAATTTGAACTAAGTCTCCTACTTTATATTCTCGAACACCCTGACCAACACTAATAACCTTCTGTATCTCTTTTAAAGCTCCTACAAGATCACTTTCAAGCATGCCTGTTTCACTAATACACTCTGATTCTGTATAAGTATTAGCCGTTACTAGCATCATCGTGAATGGAGGAGTCGCTTCTAGAATCTTCAACGTCTTTCTTTCCATTATTATATTTATCATTTAAGAATTGACACCTAGAATATGTTGCATAAAATTTACCTAAGCTTGGTACATTAATACTTGTCTGCATATTATTAAATTCTTCTTCACTCATAGGCTCATTTACTGGCACATTCTCTAAAGTGTTCTTAACCCAATTTCAATACTCCCTATAAGCTACCTCTATAACATCATCTGGTAATTCAAATTCTTTAGAAACCTCTAGTACAATAGATTGTAATGTTTTATTATTTATCATATGATATTTTAAAATTTAGTAGTAGCCTATAAGATTCTCCTCCATACTCCAAGGAAGGAATGTATCGTTTACTAATAGTATTATTGATAATAACACCTGCTTTACGTAAACTAGTTAAAGTAGCTTGAAAATTACCAGGAGATATAGCCAACATTTCAACAATTCCTTTTTTTACTTCGTCAGTAAAAAGAACCTTGTCTAGCATATTATCATCCATTATTGTCCTGGATAATTCAAATCTACGCTGTAAAAGAGCCGCTAACACTGTAATCTCTCTCTTAGGCAATCTATGTAAAGGCTTTAAAAATTCTAACCACACCCTAAAAAAACTCAATCCCGTTAAAGTAGAAGTGGTAGAAATGGACACAATGTCAGTACTCTTGGTCATATCTCTCTTATTCATTAGCTTATTTTATACTCTTACTCGTCACTAGATGTAATATCCTTGTCAGCCTCAGGCGGTACTGCCGTTAAAATCTTCTCAATAGTATCAGCAGCAGTATTTACAAATTCTGAATTAAAAGAATCTTTAAATTCAATTACCTTAAATAAAAGCTCTACTCGACGTCCTACAAGAGTCTCCATAGCTTCTTGAAGCCTAAGAGCCATAGTATCATACTCTTTCTTCATGTATAGAAGCTGCTCCTGCTGCTGCTTAGCAATCTTCTTAAGATCTTCATAACTAATAGGCTCTTGGGCCTTTGCTTCCTTTGTAACTTCCTTTTTCATAAAATTATTTTATTTATTATACTTCTCAGAATACATCTGCTGCCACTCTTCAATAGTAGTAGTAGCAATATCTATACTCCCACAAGAATTACAGTATTCATGAATACCTGCTTCATTATAAGCTATTATTGCTAAAGATAAACACTTCTTGCAATAAAAAACAGGCTCTCTATTATAATCCTCCTTTGTTCATCGTACCTTCTCAAAATCGGTAGGAGTCTGTAAAGGAGGACATTTCGGTTTGACTAGGACTCCCTCCATAAATATTTTAAATATTGATTGAAATCTATCATCCTAAAAGCTTCTAAAACTTTTTGCTCCGCTTTTTCACGATGATTTTCTGTAGGATAATTCTCAGATACTATAAAAAGTGTCTTAAATTTATTATGGTCAATAAATAATTGCAACTCCACACCTATAGAAAATTTATCATCAGGAGTTCTATATGGACCCCACTTCTTTAAAAAGTAGGGGAATCTAATAGGATAAGAGACTTCATTAAACATTCTAATATAAGCTTCTATCGGACTCATTTTTTTGATTTATTACTATACATTTAGTAGATAGAAACATATAAGCAACTGATAACGCATTCTCTATAGAGACCCTTGTTACTTTTGCAGGATCTAGGATATTTAACGACTTTGCCTCTTCATAACTCTGATTAATACTTTCTAAAAGTAAATCTCGACAGGATTGTAGTGCCCTGCCTAAAATAACCAAGTTACGCTTAAACAATTCTGAGGCTATTTTTGACTGTATATGCCCCGCTCCAACAACAACTCCTTCTTCAATAGCTGCTCTTGTGGCACATATTGCATCCTCAATTCTATCTTTCTTTTCAGACATCTCTACCTCAGTAGGAGCTCCCACATAAACTATAGCAACTCCACCAGAGAGCTTGGCTATTCTAGATCTTATGTCATCTTGTAAGTATTTAGGATAATCTTTGTTAAGAGACTCCTTTAACAAGGAAATACGAGAAGCAATTGCCTCTTTTGTTCCCTCTCCTCCTATAATAGAGGTTTCTTCAGAACTAACTACTACCTTTCTGGCTTTACCTAAACCTAAAGACGATAAGGATGTAGTAGGAATACCTCTAGTCTCTAGAGGAAACTTTGTATATACCGTAGCTCCTGTAATGACTGAAATATCTTCTAAAAGATCCTTTTTATACTCTCCAACACCAGGTGATCGTATAGCACATGCTCTTAATACACCCCTATTTACATTACGCAATATAGCATTAATAACTTCTGGAGAATAATCATTAGCAATAATGAGAATCTCTTCATTATTAGAAGCAATGAGCTCTAGTAAAGTAAAAAGGGCTTTGACATTATTTAATGTCCCATTATATAAAAATATATATGGATTCTTTAATACAGAAGACCTATTTAAAGCATCATTCACGAAATAAGGAGAAATATATCCCTTCGTAAACTTCATACCCTCAATAACTTCAGAATAGGTATTAAATCCATTGGATTCTTCTAGGGAAATTACTCCATCATAACCAATCTTCTCTATAATATCAGCAATCAGAGATCCTACTTGGGAATCCCCATTAGCAGAAATTGTAGCTATAGATTCAATACTTTTAGGGCTCTCTCTTACTTGAAGAGCACTCTCTTTTATAATATTCTTAGCTATAATCAAGGATTCCTCCAATTCATTCCTAATATCTTTAGGATCTCTATCTGCTGCAAGCTGCTGATAAATATTATGAATTAAAGATTGAGCTATAATAGTAGAAGTCGTAGTGCCATCACCAGCACTATCTGCTGTCTTAGAAGCCGCCTCCTTTACTAACTGGATACCTATATCCTGTAAGGGAGTACTAGAATTAATTGCCCTAGCTACTGTAACACCATCTTTTGTTACTTTAGGTAACCCATCCTCATAGATTATGACTGTATTACCCTTAGGTCCAAAGGTAGTTTTTACTGCATCTGCTAAAATATCCACACCCTTCTTTACCTCTAGTAACGCATCTAAGCCAAAAAGAATCTGGTTACTCATCATCTCTATATATTTTAGACATTCTTTGCTCAATTTCTGCAAGCTTCTTTAAGAGCTCTCTCCAAAGATCCATAAGATCAGTAGGATCATCTAAATCTTGCTTATCTGTAGAAATAGGCTCATCTTTCTTAACCTTCTTGAGCAAAAGCCAATTCATTGCATGAAGATCCTCCTGAGAAGGATACCATATAGCAACTTCTCCAGACTTATCTTTAGCTACTAAACGAGCTGTAGAAGGAGATATAACACCATTCTCTCCTATCGAAGGAATCTGATCTTTAAAGTAAATTCCGTCTTTAAAGTACTTCTCTCGTGTCATGGCCAGATTCTCAGGATCAGACTGAATCTTCTGTAGAATCTCACCAAAAGTGTAAAATGTCTTTCTTGCTTCCATCACAAATTTTTTTTATTTAGTTTCTTTAATAAAGAGGCTTCCAATAGCTAGTACAGTATTAAATACTGGAAGGGTAATACTCGCAAATTTAATCAGCTCCTTCTCTTCTTCTAAGAGATTTATATGTGGATTATCCTTTAAAAAAGAGAAAATAAGAAATCAAATTTGATATAAACTATAAATGCACTTAGCAAATAAATAAACCAGAACATAAACTGAAACTTTCTAAAATTGCAGGAGCTGCAGGATTCGAACCCACCCCATACGTTTTGGAGACGTATATCCAGGTTTTGCATACTACTATAGTTTTCACTACCATCTCTGTTTGTAGTCTGGAGTACTTCTTCACCTTGCCTTTCGGTTTAGGTGCATGATTATCTACTCTCTCGCGGCTGACTGGAAAGTCATTCCGACGTCGTTACCATCAGCATTATCTGTTAAGGATTCAACGTTATCATCATGTCCACTATTAATGTTTCCACTAATAGGCTCCATAGCTCTTAAAGACCCGTGTGCTACCACTACACCAAGCTCCTAAAAGGAGGTATTAAACCTCCTTATTTGACTCCTTACTTAATAGGTAACAGGAACCCATACCTGCTGCAAAACAGCCAATATTCAGCAAGGTTGACCAGAAAGGGAGTATCTTTATAGCCCCCAGAACTACTAAAACAATACCTGCAGCTATTAAAGCCCCCTTAACTAAGTTTTTCTTCGTCATGATTAGTTTACTTTTAAAATGAAAATTGTTATTAATATAATTGCTACTATAAAGTAGTAGAGTTTTAATCTCTCTTGTTTATTACCTCAATTCATAAAATGACAAATTATGCTGGGAGAATAGGGTTCGAACCTATGTTACCTTGATTAACAGTCAAGTGCCTAAACCACTCAGCCATCTCCCAAAAGGAAGGGTTTCTATAGACTTTACTAAGAACTTAGTATTACTAAAGGATTACCCTAAACCTGAGCCAGCGAAGAACTCGCTGCATTACTTAGACCATGAAAAAGTTTGAATTCGTTAGTTTAACCTATGATACGTTTATCTTACTTTTTAACTTTTCCTTTACCTTTCTTTTTACAAGCCATGATTCATCATTTTTAAACACTGCAAAGATAAGTATTTTTTTTGAAATTTCCAAATTTTTTAATGAAAAATTCTAAAAATAATTAAATTTAAAGGTCTCTAGTATTTGCTTAGCCCAAGATTTTCTCATTAAAGAATCTAAAATATTATCATATATATATTCTGCAGCTTCTGTTCTCTTTTCCAAATTAGCTGTAGCCTCAGCCGGAGAAATAAAGTGAGTATTGAATAATTCTACACCTTCCTTCAAAGCAGCTCTAGAAGAAATAGACTCAAAATCTTTCTTAGCTTGGTTACCCGATCTAAAACCAGCCCGGCGTTGTCACTCAGCACCTTTCCCAGGCTGAGCATGATATTCCTTATCAGTAAACTCTAAATTGTTCTGTAACACTGAATTCTGGGGATGAGCCTCTATGTATCTAAGAAGTTTTTTCTTTCGAGAACCACTGTGCTGAAATAATCCTAAACCTAAAGAATTTGGCTTTGGATTATGAGGTAATATAGCTTCTGCAAAAGTATCTCCTTGATTAGTGTAAGGACTTAGATAAGATTCTACATATGAAGTCCCACCAAGTATAGCAAGTCGCTCCTTATTAAATGGAAGAGAGTACTCCGGCCTCTCTACATAATTCCTAGGAGGGTATTTAGTTAAAAAGTAATCCGTCATCCCTTGCAAAACAGGGACTTGATGCTGGATTTGTACTTTATCTGAAGAAGAAAGTACTTCAGAACTATTGGTATCTCCACCTCCTGAAAAAGTATTATAATATTCCCTAATCTTACCTAAATCCCTAATACCTAATTTAAGAAATTCTTTAAACAAGGTCCCACGCTCTCTAATACTTAAACTATCTCACCTACTCATCCCTATTCAAATATAAATTATGACCTTCCGATCTCTCAACTCCTCCTAACTTGTCCGCTCTCCTCTCTGTCCAAAACCAATAATAATTCCATTTATTCTCTTCCTTACACCACTTATTATGAAGCCTCCTAATAAAAAGCCATAATACACTAGGTAACCCAGTTAAAAGTAAATATAAAGGCCCTTGTCACTTGGAATCTAGACTATGCCCATATTCATGCTTTATACTGTCCCGTAAAGACTCCCTAGCCCAATCCTTATTCCACTGTAACTTGTTAAAATCTACATGTAAATACTGACCTAAAGAAATACCCCCAGGAAACTTATCATAAATATAAACTATACTGTCTTTATACTCTAACTTCCTCAAAAGCGTTCCCTTGTAAAATAATACTAAAATAACCCCTACTAAACATTGAGGAAATTCTCAAAATCACCTAAATACCTTTTTCATTATATCCTATCTATACTAAAACATACTAATTTATCCCCAAAATAATAATAACTTAATCTATAGCTATCCCTCTCATAAACCTTCGTAGTATATCCCTCAAAAGTATCCCTAATCTTGCCTACTTGTTTGCTGCGTATCCTCATGTAAAAATTTTTTAAATATTTCTAAAACAGACTCCTCTATGAGTATCTTATTACTCAAATCCCCTCTAGGTAAAAAATCTCCTAAAAAATTCCCGTAATCATCAAAATCTTCTGCCCTAAACTCTTCCATATAACAAATCCCTTATTTTTGCAGCCTCATGAACTAACTCCCGTAAGTGCTCACTCATGCTGTCCCAAAAGTAAAAGGCCGTAGTCTCCTGATTCTCTATACTCAAAGATCTACACCTCTCCAGCTCTTTCTTTAACTCTTTTAATACAATTTCCATGCTGTTTAACTTCATAACTAATATTATGTTTTAACTTCACAAATATACAAAAAAATTTCCAAATTTCCAAATTAAAAAAAATTATTTTTTTTCAAATCAAAGAGTATGTGGGCGAGAGTGACATATTCCCCATTGGTCCCCCCACCTCCGAAGCTTTTGGGGCATATCCCCCGTAGTAATTCTGAAGAAGGTTTTCGAAAGCGACCCAGCTAGCCCCTGGAGGCAGAAGGACTGTCTCTGCGTTAGTGGCTTGCGGTTTCAAGTCATCATAGCTATAAAACTAATCAACTATGGCTGAAGTAAATGCTCAGAGCCTTTTTAAGGTTGTTGAAGAGCGTAAGGGGCAGGTGACGTTTGAGGCGGTGCTGATGAATGTCTCGCCTGCGTACAAGAAGGGTCCTATGGGTGAGAATGGCAAGCGTCAGATTCTCACGGATGAGGCAGGCAATCCTCTCTATCATGAGAGGCTGAAGACCATTCAGTTCAAGGACGATGCAGGTTTGCATTTTGCCAGTGTATTTCCTGAGGCTTTCATGAACGGTGTTGTTCCGGAAGTTCCTGGAAGGGGAGGTCTGGCAGTAGAGATCACTGCATACATCAATGACAATGATCAACCTCAGATCATGGCTATTCGTTATGATAAGGGGGACACTCTGGTCATGAGTCCTGCAGCTCTGAAAGCCATCGAAGCAGGTGGAGCTATTAAGCTTTGAGAAAGCAAAGGGAGAAGGAGATGAGAAGTCTCCTTTTTCCCTCTTTAAAATCTCAGGGGAATGAAGTACCAAAGAGTGCAATAAATTTAGTGATTAAGTTAGATTAATTCTTTCTTATTTCTTTATTCATTTCTCTCTTTCTTTCTTTCTTTATATATTTCTTTCTTTATTTCTCTCTTTGCTTGTTTCTTTGTTCTTTCTTAAAACTTATAATTATTATTAATTATTATTAGAGCAAAATATTTAAGAAATTTACTCTAAAATTGAGATAAAACTCTAACTAAAATCTAAGTTAAATTTCTCAATAAAATCTAAAGCAAATATTAATCTAAAACTCTAAGCAAAATCTATAATCAAAATTGCTTGATAATTTAATTAATAAATTGCTTAAAGATTTACTTAATAATTTAGATTGATTCTTAATACAAAATTGCTTAATATATGCTGAATAAACTCAGCAAACTTGCCCTAACTAACAGCTTATATAACTAGAGGCTTCAATAACCAGAAGTTTTTCCATAACTATAAGCTTAGATAATAACTATTATTAGTTAAGTTTCTTTTCTTTGGTTCTTTCTTTTCTTTAGACCAACTCTAGATTCAATAACATAAGCTTATCTACTATGATGGGAAATTTAATCTATATTGATACAATAGCTGTTAGTTAAAATTATTCTCTCTCTTTTGGTTCTTTTCTCTCTCTTAATCTTGAGTAAATTAATACTAACTTTCTTTAGTTATAATTACTTTAGTCTTTAGCTAGAGATTGATAAAATACCCCCAAACCCAGAATATTGATTTTAAGGCCTCAAATTTCTCATCAATCATTAATAATAGTATAACTTATCATTCCGGTGTTAAGAGTGCCTTAAACGGGCTAAAAATGGCCTTTAAACAGATATTACGTTATACTAACAGATATAAATAAATAAAAAAGTAGCTATTTTCGTATAAATTTTAGGGAAAAAGGTCTAAGTATTTATAGCTAATAGTTACCTTTCACTGACTCAGTTTAAGTAATTATACTAAGCCCTAATAGTATAGTTACGCCTAGTCTAGTAGTAGAGATATTACTAGACTTTATGAAGGAGAGTTAGCTCAATGGTTAGAGCAGGAAGCTTATATCTTCAAGGTTAGGGGTTCGAGTCCCTTACTCTCTACACAAACAGTAGTATACATTGGGATAATGGTTACCTACTGGCACATATAGTCAAGGTTCTTCAAATAATTTCCTTTAAGTTTTGGTTAAATACAGTTAGTCATATTTCATACAAATTAGGGATTATATGTGCAAATTATATTCAAGTAACTATTAACGAATTACAAGATATTAATTGAAGTATTAATTTAACAGAGTATGCTATAAGATATTTATAGTATATTCAGGCAGTTTTAGCTATATCTGTCTCACCGAAAATATAGTAAAGATTATTAATAATAAGTGTTCATAAAATTATGCAAAAGTATGAGTTAGTATATAGCACTATAAGGGCAAAATTTTTAGCTTTAATAAGTATGAAGGAGGATATGAAGAAGAAACGTCCCAGGATACCCAAGGGGACATATGTAAAATGCTTTGGTAAATTAATAAAAATAGGTTAATTTAATTTTATCCAGATCTAATCTTAGGATAGCTCATAAGACATGCAACCTGGAGTCAAAAGTAGTAACAAGTGAGGTTTTGTATAACTACATGAGTAATTTTATTATTCATTAGGCTAGCGAAGTATCAATAATGTGATCAAGGGCAGCACATATGAAATACTCAGGCGGGACTTCTTTAAGTCAGGTGTGAAATTATTTTAATCAATCAATAGAACAAATAACTAATAAAAGATTTACGATTATGTATACTGTAAGACCTCGTGGTATTGTATCATGCTATATTCCTGTAAGTGCATCTATGAAAGATCACAAAAGGGTTATCAAACGTACAGTCAAAGTTTTCAACAGAGAGACCTCAGAATATGAAGACAAAGATGAATATATCTTCAAAGGAATAGACAACAGTTGCAGGCATCTTACTCGTTTAGGTGCTATAGCAACCCTTAAAGCTATGAAGTGAGATGATCTGGGTAATATTCTTCACGGCACTACTTCTTACATATATTTTTGTAAGAGATTGTATAAGATTAATAACCTCTTACACAGAGCAATATACTAACTATTATCAAGGTGATGTTCACAAGAAGAGAAATGCCATAAGTCTTGAAATCACTATTGATATGTGGTTAGCTGCAGCTTTTTGGGTAATTTTCATACTATTGTGGAATTAATATTAGTAATTATATATTCTCTCTTGTGTATACTATTAATGTACTTATTAGGGTATATACTTGAGAGAATATTCAATATTTTCACACATGGGAATTGTTCAATCAGAATTAAGCAGGATTCAAGGCATTCTACACAATCAGAAGATTACTATTACTAAGGGGGAATTAATATCTCAGTTAGGAGGTAGGCTTTTGACTTTTAGGGAGCTTGCATTTCTGCACAGGCAACAGCTAATATCAGATCATGAATTAGGGGTATATATGGATATGAAATCCTATACTACCTTTACGAAAAATCATGTAAATATTATCACCAAAATTCATCAAAACTTAGGATTATGAAATATAAGAAAAAACTGGCTAAATTAGCTAATAGGATTGCTGCACGGGAAGAGTATTGCAGGAGAGCTAAAGTTCCTGAAGGATCCTACACTAAGCCAGGGAGTCAAAAGAAATAACTATGTCAAAAGAAAGTCTTGGGGAGATTCTTGAGAGTCTTCCTATTTTATATCTCTCTGTAGACGAGACTACAAATTCACAGACTGCTATATATGTACCAAAGGATGCTCCTACTCCTGAGGGCTATACATATAGTGTAGGAGTAACTTTAGATTATCTTCCTGAGGATCAAGTCTGGGCTGCTTCCTATAGTGATTTTATAGAAACTCATGATGCTACTATAGAAGGAGCATTATTAAGTCTAAGAGACATTGTAAAATCTGAAATAATAAAGTAACATTAACTTAAACTATTGTACAGTATGTTAAACGAAACTATCAAACAGAACTCCGCTAAAGCCGGCCAAAAAGCCAGCCCAAAACCACCTTCGTGAAGTGAGCTATGAGAACAACTTCGTGAGGCCCGTAGGTTATGCTATGAGTGTGAAGAGACTTTTAAAGAAATTAGGGAGCTCTTATACACTTATACTAATAAGCTAAAGAGTAGTTAGTTTATAAAACTGGAGAAGTATAACTCCTTAGGTTTAGTACCTAGTAATGGTAAAGAGTTCCTAAGTTCAAATAAAACTCTGAGATAATTACCAGTAAGAGCTACTGAAAAATAGTTTCTACTCCACTATATAAAAGCTCTTTGTTTAGTAGGGGGGGGAGTATATATTATACTTCTCCCCTATTAATACAAAAATAAAACAGTTATGCATATCCCAGGAGAAGTTATATATCTTCCTACTGCAGATGTATATGTAGAAGTATTTTCTGCTGATCCAGATCATCCCTGTCATGATTTAAGTGGTAATAGATGTATATTTTATGGAATGGGTAAGTGTGGTATAAGTAGTGCACAAAGTGAATATAGGAAAGCTACTGGTCCTTGTGTACCACCAGATGAGGGAACTCCTGCCATTTGCTTCAAGAAATGCCCTCCTCCACTACCCACGCTAGAGAAAGTTCGATTAAAATGCATCTCCCCTTTATTTAGAGAGTTTAAAGTAGGACGATACTATGATGCTGAACAAATAAAAACTAGCAAATTATATAAGATACGTTTAGGATATAATGATTGCATATATTTAAATCCTGAACAAGTAGATCAAGTCTTTGAGAAAATTATAGTATAATGATAGTAGATAAAAGCTGTGAGGTAAGAGATTTTAAAACAGACTTAGCTAAACCTAAAAAAGAAAGAATCTTACCTGAGGTTAGCTCAGAGTTCTATGAGTCTCTTTATGAGCTTATGAGAGAAGCCCCTATAAAAGATTCCGACATAATTACAATTCAGTATTATGGTCATTGTAACAATGTTATTATGAGGATTTTAAAAGACACTGTACCCTTGGTTGTAATCTCTAGCAGTAGGGAAGCCCTTAATATTCCTGTTGAAGAAAGACCAGGTATGTTGCCTCGAGATTGGCGTCCTTAAAAAATTCTTGGAGGAGGATAACTGGCTGGATGAAGAGCTACTCTTGAAAAGTAGTATATCATGATGAGTGATATGGGGGTTCGAGTCCCTCATCCTCCGCAGATAGTATAATATGCCTTATTTAGCATTTTTAGGTCTATTTTAAGGACTTTAAATTTATTCTAGTATCCTACATCATATTAACTATAGAAGCGGTTAAATAAGCTATAAAGTATGAAAAAGATAGTTCAAGATATTAGATCAATTATAAAAGGTAATAGGGATTTAATTAAGAAACTTCTTAAAATTAATAATCTTACTGAAATATCTATTCCAGAAGTGTCATTCCAGAGGGATACAACAGAGTATTACTTTTATAAGGTATCTTTGTCGGATGAAGAAAGACTACGGTATCATTATAAATATAGGGGCCCTAATAATAAAACATACTATGGTTGGTATTCTGAGAATAGTATATGTGAGTATACCTATGAAGAAAATGAAATTCTGTTATATATAGATACATATTTTAGCTTGATTAAAAAATGTACTTATGATTTAGGTAAATATTTATTATAAAAATCCTTCCCCGTAGCTATGCGGACTCCAACGTGGAGGAAAATAGCACTTGCCGGGATGATGAAATTAGGTAGACATAGAGGACTTTGTGTTGAAACAAATGGATTATGGTTTATGAAAATTGCAAATTTTATGGACCATACTTTAATAAGAAGGATAATAGGTTAAGATGTGTTGTAATATTTCCAAATAAAACAAGACGTACAGTATCCTATCCTAAATATTTAATGGAGGTCCATTTGGATAGATATTTAGAAGAAGATGAGACTATTGATCATATTGACGGGAATCCTTTAAATAATGAATTAAGCAATTTACAGATTTTACCGAGAAGTCTACATGCATATTTAGATGCCAAAAGGTACGAAGATGTGGTAGTTACTTGCCGAATGTGTAAAAAGTCTTTTCATTTAAAAGGAGCTAAATTACATAATGCTAATAGAAAGGATCGCAATCAAAGTGGTTACTTCTGTTCAAAGCATTGTGTTGGTCAATATGGGAAGTTACTTCAACTTGGTTTAATAAAACCTGCTACTGTGGACAGAGTAGTACCTAATATCTATAAGGTAAAGAGTGCTCAGAAGGAAACTTCTGAAGTAGAAGTGGGCTAAAACGGTGAATGTGTCAGCCTTATAAGTGACAAGAACGCCGTGCTAAATTGAGTAAAACTCATAAATGTGTAGAGACTATATACCCACAACCTAAGTCGAAAGATATGGTTATAACATAGTCCGAGTATTTAGATGTCACAATAAATACTTGAAAATCCTCTGACCAGTAATGGTCGTGCGGGTTCGAGTCCCGCTCCCGGTACAATCTAATAATAATTATTATTATGTCTTTATACTTAAGAATTCTTATTTTTTGGGTAATACTCTGGAGTATACCTTATCTTGTTGCGAAAGTTCAATGGAAGCTTTATGATGGAAACTTTAATTATAAATATTGGAGAGAAAATAATAGTTGGTGGATTATATTTCGTATCCTATTTATGCTAGGGATAATTGGATTCTCTCTTTTAGGCTTTCTTATATTTACTTTATGGCTTTTCCCAGAATTAAATTAACGGTGAAGTATGCAAAGAATTAAGTTTGAGACTGCTAAGTTAGCTACAAAGACTGGAGAACAAAGTCCAAAAATTTGATAAGTTAATTAACATAAGGCGTTGGTTTACGATATGTAGCTATTGTGCTTATGCAGCTACTAACTTATTTTTCCTCAATGACTTGGTAAGAAAGGAAATTTTTTATATTATATATGGAAGAAATTAAAGAATATCAAATATTAGGAGTAGGACTTTTAGTAATAGCCCTACTTACAGGAATAGTCCTAATTCTTATGTAGAAAAAAAAATTATAAGTATCATGGTCTTTTAATCATGTCTCCGTAGTTCAAGGGACAGAACCTCTGATTTCTAATCAGATAATCCTAGTTCGAATCTAGGCGGGGATACTTATTTTAACAAAAATATAATTTATGGAAATCTTATATAGCTGGCTTATCTGCCTAGGTATCAATCACATTATATTATATATAAACTGGAGAACAAAGTCCAAAAATGGGACTACTTTGGGGGATATGTATCTATATTATATAGAAGACAACCCTCTTAATCTTTTTATATTTTTAATATTTGTTTGGACTCCTCTAAACTTTATCCCAATTATCGTTAGCCTTATATTAGCAAGTGCTAAGTTATTTTCTAGATTAAAGATTAGGTAGTATGACACAAGATCTTTTTATAAAAACTATTTTATGGAAATTCACGTTTATTAAAGCTGTTTGTGAGACACCTGTTATTGGAGGGTTTCAAAAAGAGCTTAGTCTATAAAAATAGTCAACAATATAAATAAGTATCATCCTAGGAATCTTGTAACCAATCAAGTTCAGGATGCTATAGATAATTTTAACACTATAATCAAAATAGTAGAAAAGACCTCAACAACAAATTTAGTTCATAATATTAACACCATTAGAAATCTATGTATTAGAAACATAGAGTATATTAAAGAATCGAAATTGCTAGTTGTATTAGCATAAACTTTATATAAAGCCCAGGTGCGCTAATTGGCAAAGCGAGTAGATTTAGGATCTGCTGAGTGTGAGTTCGAATCTCACCCTGGGTACCGCTTATACACGAATGCATCATAGTTACCTTCAGCTTTTTCTTAAATCCTCTAATATGAAACCAACAGCTATTTTAGAATCCTTTGAGTATAAGGAATCTCCTCAACTTGAAGTTGGAACTCTTGTATATCATAAAGATTCTCCAAATATAATTATTATGTGTACAAATGTCCAGAAGAATTACATTAATGGAGTGGTTATATATTGTGCTAATTCTTCTCATATAGGAGAGATTGTGGAATATCTTCCCAGCGCATTGGTTATAGTTAATGGTAAAATTACTTTAGAACAATCTTATTAATTATGTTTGAACTTTATTTAATAACCCGGCTTGATGGAATTAGTAACCTGCTCCGTATAATTACTGTAGGATCATTATTTGTGGCAGTAGGCTTACTTATATCTAGTATTATACTCTACGCTGATGCAAATTCTGATAAAGAGAGATCCCAAAGTACTATTCCAAGAGGTTGGGGAATAAGACTACTTATTCTTGCATTAGTAATAGGAACAATAAGAGCTTTTATTCCTACTACAAAAGAAGCTTTAATAATCTATGGAGTTGGAGGAACAATTGATTATCTTGAAGATAATCCTACAGCAAAAGAACTGCCTGATAAAGTGATTACGTGCATAGATAAATTACTAAATGAATATCTAATAGAAGAAACTAAAGATCAAAGCAATAAAGATTATTAGGGACTTCTTAGATGTTTTAACCTGATAACTTAGGATCCTGCCAGTGATTAAGGAAACAGGGACGCCTTGGCAGAGGCTGTCAATAAACTAGGCCATTCTAGTTGAGACGGAGGTGAAAAATAATGCCCAATGATAAAGGCCTACCTCTTTTATTTTTAATATTAATATTTTATTATATGATTATTTCATGATTGTAGGTATAATAATTATCTTAATATGGATAATATTTCTTTCTATTCTTCTAGTAAAGGATGACTTCGAGTATAAGGTTACAGCAGCGTTGCTAGTTATCTTTATTCTGGTATGGCAATTTGTGTTTGCTATATATTTAATTGTTACCTCAACTTGTATTACTACTAAGGTAATAACAGACTATCAGCAAGGCAAATATATTCCAGAGTACACAATTCAAGGAGGAGATACTACAAAAGTTGTATATGTTTTTAGGAAAGAATCTGAGTAACCCTATTAATTAAAAATATTATGAAAATTTACCAAAAAGCAAAGTTTGTGCAGAACAAGAATGTAGTTGCTTGCATCCTGAAGGCTACTGTAGGTGTTAATACAGCCTACGGCGATCATGAAAATTTCGTGGTTGTAACTCGTGGTATTGCAAAATGTGCGCCCCAGGACAAATTTGATTTACGACAGGGCAAGATGATCGCAGAATCACGAGCAACTCTCAAACTTCTCAAAAGAGTTGCAACTCTTCACAAAAAAGAGCTCAAAGAAGCTTATCACAATGCGAACCTTATTGAGAAAAGCCTGGAAAAACTGAAGAACATGAGTATTACTGAATCGGTACACTATGATTCCTTAGTATAAGATTGGTTACTCACTTAGTTTAATGGTTAGAACTCTGGACTGATATTCCAGCAATGGTGGTTCGATTCCACCAGTGAGTACAAGTGTAAAAATATATTAAAGATTATGGAAATACGCTTCATGGCACGCCTCTCCCTTTATTATTTTAAAGGATTGACTAAAAAAGAAGTACTTGATAAAATAAAGGAACCTCTTCTGAAAAACTCTTCTAAAGAAGTAGACCTCCGTGGTATATTTATTAATAATCCTGAAAATAAAGATGAAGGATATAAGGTAATTATTACAGTAACAGGAAGATACACAGATTGTACTCAAACTACTATTAATAAATCCCTTGTTGAAAATTTTCAAGAAGCTATAGAAGAAAAATTAAATCTTTGGGTATTAGAAATAGGATTAAAAAATATTACAACAGATCTAGTTAGCTTAGACGACTGGGAAATAATACCTTAAAATTATGAAAACTAGTAATTTAGCAGGAAATACAATTGCCTTAGTAGTAGGGCTTTTAGGTCTTATATCTATATTAATTTGTATTTTTATAGTGTTAGCAATACCTTACATGTTATATCTTTTATGGTGTAATTAACTATGTCCGATCTTTGTAAGTTTAAACGATTCCTAAGACAGCATAATATTTTTCAGGCATACAAAAAAGAGCTAAAGGGCCCTGCAGGAAGGATGACGTGGAGGCAAATAGCTTTAAGAGCTAAAACTAAGGACCTTCTAGGAATATTAAATTATTCACTAAATTGGTCACGAGTTCAATCATTTGATGCTCCACAAAAAAGCAGAGCATGGGATGTATATATTATGTCTATACATAACAGAAAAAAGAAATGAAAAAAATAATCTTCATTAGTGCTACTTTTGTAGGAGCAACTACTAGTATATTTACACAAGGTGTTACTTATATTCTCAAAGTTTCTTATAACCCTCAGTCTATGTTCCCAATATGTATAGAAACTAGATATAAGGGAGTATATAAGTTTCTTTCTTATGATTCCACTGCTGAATTCTTAAGAAGTTGGTCAGAAATAATTACAACTATAAATCAAGAGGAAGCTGCTAAAATTATAGAGAACAAATCATACTCTTCCCAGATTCCTGTAGTACATGTTGATAATAAGAGAGACTCTGGTAAGTTAGTATCTACAGGATCTTGGAAATGTACCTTTTGTGGAGCAATAAACTATTATGGTTTGACTTGTAGATGTGCCTACTGCAATGAAGTCCGTCCTGGATTTGAAGCTTAAATCCTAGATAAGGATTGATCCATAGTATAATGGTAGTACATAAGATTTTGGTTCTTAGAGTTCCTGTTCGAATCAGGATGGATCAACTTAATTTTTAAATTTTAATCTTTATCAAAATGGCAAGATCTGTAATATGGACAGAAGACTTCTGTAAAAAAATTCTAGCTGAAATTAGCAAGTATCCAGACAACCTTGTAGTAGGGATGGAAAGAGCTGCAGAGAAGTATCCCCAGGTATCTCTTTCTACTATTAAAACCTATTACTATAAAAAAGGGGCTCCTTTATATAAAATTAGGACTGAGTGTAAATCTCTAGTTATGTTTTCTGTGTCTTGTAGAACCCAAAACATAAAAAATAATATAAGAATTAATGGTAATTTTACTAATACCTCGGAGCAATTCACACCCTCCTGTTTTAGAATAATTCTTTCTTGGTGGAATCACCTCCATGCATATCTACGTAACTATCTATGATATCTGAAAAAATACTAGGTAAGCCGTTTTCTTACTATGATGAAAAGCATAAAAAATACGCAGTATTAGCTCCTTTCAAAGCACCCCTAAGAAATAGCTGTGAGGGATGTGTGTTTTATAATAACCATACCATATTATGTAATGAAGAATCCATTTATAAACAACTAGGTCCTTGTGATAGTATAGAAAGGAAAGATCATAATAATGTTGTTTTCAAAGTATGTACTATAAGACCTGCAGATCAACTCAAGGCTGCTATTAGTTGGGAAGCGTATAGGTGGGTGCAAGACCATCCAGGGAGAGGTAAATTCTGGATGGGAGTATATATAGTAGCAAAAAAATTGTTTCCCAAAGAGTTAGCTAAAATTGCTCAGTCTGATTTTGCACCTTCTAAAAATAAAGAAAATTTAGCTCCATTTTGGAAAGAATTCTCACGTTTGATTGATAAAAAAATGGCACACTTAACTGTAAGAGATCTTAAAGATCTTATTCAAGAATACCCTGATGATACTGAAATTAATTTCCTCGACGAAGAAGGAATGGTCGTTCAGTTAGATGATATAGAACTAATGCAAGGAAAAACAACATCTGTTGTAATAACACTTAAATAATATGAATTTATTATTGACATTACTTATAGGAGTGTGCCTATGGGAACCTATAATGATCCGAGGGAGCACTGAGCCTACTATTAAAACTGTCTATCAGGCATGTATAGATAATAATCTTTTGTATCCCGAAATAGTAACTGCTCAATCTATTTTAGAAACTGGGTATTACTCTTCCAAAGTATGCAAAGAATATAATAACATACTAGGCCTCTATAACTCTCGAACTAACTCCTATTATCAATTTTCTCATTGGAAAGAATGTATTAGGCAGTACAAAAAACTTGTAGAGTATAAATATAAACCTATTCAACTTTCTGAAGAAGAATACTTAGTTTTTCTGGAAACATTACCATATGCATTAGATAGTATGTATACCAAAAAAATTAAGATCTTAGTTGCAAAACATTTCTGATAAATGATAAGTCTACTATACTTAGTAGGAGCTTTTATTTTATATTTCTGGGCAAGATCAGTTATTAATCTCTTTAGAGATAATACTCCAAGCCTAAAAAAACTAAATAGGTGGTTTAACTCTGCTCCATTTTATATAAAGGAGAGGATAACTAATACCTATAGAGGCAACTATAATTCTGCTAATAATTATGAGGAGTTTAATTATATTGCAGATATTATTTGGGATGCCATGAGGTATTCTCAAAAGCTCAAGGCTTATAAATTTTCAAAATCCATTAAGGATACTCCCAAACCTAAGGCACCTATGAAAAATTGGGATTCCTATGGATGTGAATAAATAACTCTATGAATAAACTAAAATCTACCCTATGCAGTTTTCAAGGAGAACTGCTTATCCCCATCAACTATCAGACTACTCCTAATGGTCGAGTAGAAATTATTCCTCCTGAAGGACCTATGTATATAGTAGCTTGTATTGACAAGACCTCTATACATATTCCAGCAGTAGAATTTACAATTAAAAAGACGGATTTTATTGAGAAAGTTAAACCCAAGAAGTCAACAGATCCTATAATGGTGTGTATTGCTTATTTTATTCAACAAAATCCGGAATTATATAAAGCTTGTAAACTAAAAAGGCTTTTTTATGATGATTCTAAATATAAGAAGTTCAAGTCTTTAAATACAGATATCAGAGCAGAGCATCGTAGAGAAAACATATTTATTATACATGTTCTCACTAAAAAGAAAGACTGGAAAAATCTTCGTGAATTTAGAGCCACAACACAGACTTTTTATAAAGGTCGAGCAAATCATAATAAGAATTAATTAGTATGCAAGTTATTATTACAGTAAATCTTCCAGTAGGTTTTACCTATGGAAAGAATGAAGATAATAAGTGTTATCGAAAGGTTATAATTGAAGATAGCATTATCTCATACCAAGTCAATAGATCTGTAGAGGATATGCCTTCCTGGGTGAATTCTCCTAAGATATGGAGAAAAATGACTCCACAGGAAAAATTAAAAGCCTATGCACAGACTTTTGACGAAGGTTGGGGTGTATCATATGAGTGTGTAGAATAGGCTACCTTAATGGGGGGGGGTTATAAGGTGCCATATAATCCTATGCCAACTAGCACTCCCAGATAATAAGTACGTGTAATGAATTTAGTAATTAAAGAAAAAGCCTACCAAGACGTAGGAATCACATTTGAACAACTATGTTACTTATTATCTCTGAAGAATAGACCTTCCAAAAAGGATTTTCAAGATCTAATAGACAGGAAAATGATAATTATAAGTTCTCAAGGACAGATTAACCTAGGAGGAAGAGGATTTAATACTGTTGTAGAAGTCTTAAGATTATCACAAATTGTCCATACAGATTTTGAGGTTCTACAGGAACTTGCAAAGAAAATGGCTGACTTATTTCCAGCAGGAAAAAAGCCAGGAACAAGTAAATATTGGAAAGGAAATTCTTCTGTAGTAGTAAAGAAGCTTAATAGTTTCTTAAAGAAATATGGAATAATTCCTCCAGACACTATTATAAAAGCCACGTCTGCTTATGTAAATAGTTTTGGTGCAGATAAATCTCTAATGAGAATATTACCATATTTCATAGAAAAAGACGGTGAATCCGATTTACTTACTTTTATAGAAAACCTCAACGATAACGAAGAAGAGGATCTCGGATTCGAAGACGAAAATCTCCTATAATGAGTATTTTTAACAGAGTCTACGGTGATTTACTGGATAGACTTACTAGAGCTGAATCTGGGCTTTTAAACTGTATTCCTTCACCTTTCCCTAGATTCCAAGAAGTCTTCCCTGGATTAGAAAAAGGAGTTTACTATCTTTTTACAGCTAATAGTAAAATAGGTAAAACGCAAATAGCAGATTATGTATGTGTATATACTCCTCTTTTCTATGCAATAGAGCATGATATTAGAGTACACTGGATATACTTTAGCTGGGAAATGTCTAAAGAACAAAAATATAGGCAGTTTCTATGTTATTTACTCTATAGACTCTCTAATAAATCTATTAGAATAGATACTAAACAGCTAAGATCTGTAAATACTACTAATCCTCTCCCTAAAGAAACCCTAGAACTCTTACAAACTGCAGAATATCAGAAATATATACAATATTTTGAAGAAAATGTAACTATTATAGACGATATTAGAAATCCTACTGGAGTCAAATTATTTTTAGAAGAATATGCTGGGAAAACTGGTGTAATTCATACTACAAATAAGGAGCTTCGTACCAAAAAAGACGGAGTTGTAGAACTCAAAAATGTTTTTGATTATTACGAGCCTTTTGATCCAGAGCTTTATACTATTGTTATTTTCGATCATATTTCCTTGATAAGTTCAGAACAAGGTCTTGATCTAAGAAAAACAATAGAGCTGTTTTCTAATAAAATTTTAGTAAGATTAAGGAATAGATTTAAATTTACTTTTGTAGTTATTCAGCAACAAGCAGCGAGTCAAGAATCTAATGAAAATTATAAATTAGATAAACTTAGACCTACCGCAGATGGTCTTGCGGATGCAAAAGCTACATTTAGAGATGCAGATGTATTTTTAGGGCTATATTCTCCTTACAGATATAAAATACCGTCTTACTTCAAATATGATATCACAGTTTTTAAGGATAATATAAGATTTCTAGAACTCATAGGAAGCAGAGAAGGTGGAGGAGGAAATGTATGTCCTCTCTATTTCGATGGAGCAGTTAATTTCTTTGAGGAGCTCCCTACACCAACCATAATTACAGGAGCTGGAGATGAGAAGCCTAATCCAGAGCTTCAACATTTCTACAGAAGACTTGCTAATATTCGAAATAGAATTAGTCTAGTTGCCTTATCATTAGGGCAAGCAAAAACAAAGCTACTCAATAATGGCAAAAGTTTGCGGAATTTTTGGATTTTCTGGAGACGGAAAAACAAGTAGTACTATAGTTAATCCTGATGGTACAATTGATCTCTCCAAAGAAAATTACCGGGGGATGAACCCACGTAGTCACGGGATATTAAATATAGACATGAAATCTTTACCTTTCCCTGCATCAATAGGCAAACTGTGGTGTGGAGAAAATAAAAACTATAGAGAAACCTGTGATATAAATGTAATAATAAAAACTCTAAAAGCTTGGGCACAAGATCCTAATATTAAGTCTTGCAGTATTGATACTATTAATAGCTATATTACTTATAAGGAGATGCTTGAGCGGAGAAAAATGTCGTTCGATTACTAGTATAGTTGGTCGAACTAAAACGGGGAGAATTGCTGGAACATCTTACAGAGACAATCAGCAGCCGAGCTTAAGGTTAACAGCTTAAGAAGGTTCAGAGACTAACGATTGAAACTACTTATGTAGAATATAATATCGACACGAGTACCCCGCAGAATAAAATATTCTGAAGATATAGTCCGAGCTTATTGGCAACAATAAGAATCGTAGGATAAAATACTACGAGATAACAATGCTGCAATGGCGAGATCTAGCTATTGATGTTGTTGACCTAATCACCACCGCAAATACTGTATTAAGAGATGATCAAATTTGCTATATTTTTGGTCACGTTGAATTGATTACAGATATTGATGGTAATGATAGAAAAGTTTTAGCTACCTCTGGTAAAAAATTAAAAAAGATTTTTCCAGAGTCAATGCTTCCTATAGTATTATTTACTCATGTAGAAGGAGGTCTTGAAGGAGATAACCAGTATTCTTTTGAAACAAAGGCAAATCACAGCTCTGGAAAAACTCCTCTAGGAATGTTTGATAATTTCTTAATTCCGAACTCCTTAGCATTGGTAGATCAGACAATTCGAAATTATTATGGAATGTAATATGGATGATATTACTAGTCTTTTAGAGAGGTCTAAAAAGTCCTACTTAGCTAAGATAGCTTCTCTAGAGCAGAAGAAAACTCTCTATGTGGATAAAATAGACTCCGAGATTGCTAAAATAGCTACTAAACTAGAGGCTATTGATAATGCAATAGAGGTAATAAAAGGGAATTTGCCTCCGGCAGAAGAAGTTCCTGCAGAAGACGTTCAACAGGTAGTTACAATGGAGGATACTATTGATCCTTTCAGAATCTAAATTTAATTTAATAATAAATATTTGTATTTATGGCTGTTGCTAGTGGAAAACCTATTATAGACTTTAGTTCTAGTCGTCAATTATACACAGGAGTATTACCTGTAGAAGTAGTTGCAATTAACCCAACTAAAAGAGAGCTAAATAAAATTTATGGCCGAGAACTCCCAGGAGATGAGCCTGTGTATTTTTCACGTACAAATGATGGAACTCACGCGGGAAGACTGAGAGTTGACTTTATTGTTAGAACGATTCCTGAAAAATGTGATGGCATCAAATTAACAGGAAGATTATCATTCTTTTTACGTGATTCAGTCCAGTATAATGGAGATAAGAGCAAATTTAAGGCAATAAATATTTATAATCAAACTACATGGCTCACTAAAGAAGAATACAAGGAGGGAAGACTACCTGAAGGAGTAAAGCCTCACTTCTTTTTACAGGATAATATCCGTCCTGCATATGTAGGAGAAGAGGCCCTCATGAAGTTTATAGCTATAGCTATTAATATCCCTTCAGTTTATTCTTATGCTACTGGAGATATTATTAAGAATAAAGCTGAAGCAGAATGTCGCCTGGATTCTATGAAGGAGATGGTAACCACAGGCAATACTTCTGAACTTAAGAAACTTCTTCCTGCATTTAAGATCTTCAAAATTGGAGCTGGAGTACGAACAACAGAAGACAATAGAACTTATCAGGACTGGTTTGTAGATTATCCTATGCGTTTTGGGCTTAATGATTTTAAATATTATGATACTCAAATTAAGCGTGCAAAGGAAGTTGGCAGATACCCTAATACAGATTTTGGAGAGATGCCTTATAAGCCGACTCGTTACGAAGTAAAGCCTTCTAAAATTGACACTACTATAGAGGAGACTACTGTAGTGGAGACTTCGGATGATGAACTTGATTGGTAATGCCTATAGCTCCAGGAAGAATTGATATTAGAGATGCCTTAGATAAAATACCTGAAGCAGATATCCTATACTTCTATCTTGGAGTTACTCATCTTCCAACTGTAATATGTAGTCCCTTAAGGAAGGATACTCATCCTTCCTTAGGACTACAATATAGTAATAAAGGTCATATTATATTCAAGGATTTTGCTACAGGGGAGAAAGGATCTCTATTTGACTTACTTATAAAGATACTTAATGTTTCTCCTAATGAATTAATAGAGAATATTAAGGCTAATCTTATTGATAACCCTTCTCCTACAGTTATAACACCTCTTATAGAGGCATCTAAGTTTAAGAATCATAGGAAAAGTCTTGTAAAAGAAATACAAGTTAAAACTAGAGAATGGAAACCTTGGGACAAGGAATATTGGCAATCTTATGGAGTATCTAAAAAGTTTTTAAGATTTTCTAGAACATTCCCAATAAGTCATATTTTTCTCTATAGAGAAGATGGAAGTGTTAATTCCTACCCTGCTGAAAAGTACGCATATGCATATTTAGAAAATAAAGATAATAAATCTACATTAAAGATTTATCAACCTTTTAGCACCTCACAGAAATGGATTAATAAGCATACTTCTGATATTTGGGATTTGTGGGAACAGCTCCCTGCTAAAGGTAAATATCTTATTATCACAAGTTCTAGAAAGGATGCTATGTGTATATGGTGTAATACTGGCATCCCTTCAGTATGTCTTCAAGCAGAATCTTATTTACCAAAGGAATCTGTTATAAATGAACTAAAAGAACGATTTGAAAAAATCTTTATATTATATGATAATGACTTTGGTAAGGAGATTAATCATGGAAGAGAGTTTGGCAAAGCATTATCCAATGCATTCAAAATACCTCAGATTGAATTACCTGAAGAATTGGGTGCTAAAGATAGCTCAGATCTTTTTAAACTTCATGGAAGATCTGTCTTACGTAAAACGATTTATAAACTTATTCAATATGAAAAGAACTAAATTAGCTAATTTTGATAACCCTAAATGGACTTATAGAGATCTTTGTTTTTCCGCACTTAAATATAGAATCAAGATTATGCATGATCCTAAAATTAAAGAAAAGGAAGATCTTTTAGATAGATTATACAGATACAATTCTCAACCTAGAAAAGCACTGATTGCAAATTTAAAAGAAGTACAAAAATATTTATATAAATAATCTGTACAATGTACTATCTCAAAATACGTTCCAAGAATCATACTGCAAATGCTCTTAGGAGAATGATTAGGTGCTCCAAAAGAGCAGTTCTGAGACTAGGAAGTGTTACTCCTCTAGAATATATATTTCCATATGTCAAAGATCTCTCTACTATAATGGAAATTAATAGTATTGAGGGCTGTAAGCTTTCAGGAAATAAAGTTCTAATGAAGACAGCCTTTAGTGAAGCAGGAGTTTCCACCGCTGAATGGCTGCATATGGCAGAATTTATCAATAAATCCCAAGAGGAAATACACAATACTTGGAACACTTTCCCAGCTATTATAAAGCATAAAAATTCCTGTAAGGGTAATGGAATATATATGATTAGATCTGAAGAAGAATTGATGTCATGGATCAATGAGCATCGGGATTCTTTAGGAAATCATATTATTGAAAAATATTATACCTATTCACGAGAGTATAGACTACATGTTACAGAAAAAGGGTGCTTCTATACTTGTAGAAAAATGCTTCGAAATGATGCAGAAGAACGATGGCATAGACATGATAATAACTGTGTCTGGATAGTAGAAGAAAACCCTTTATTCTGTAAACCTGAAAATTGGGATGATATTGTTCAAGAATGTATTAAAGCACTTAAGGCTGTAAAATTAGATATTGCAGCTATAGATGTAAAAGTGCAAGTGCCGAAGCCAGGAAGTACTCCTAAGTTTATTATCCTTGAAACAAATTCTGCACCATCTTTAGGGGAAAGAACAACACTCGAATATATTAAAGAATTATCTAAGTTACTTCAATAAAATGGCTATAGCTTTAAAAAACCTCTCTAGATTATGCTGTACTAGTGATATTGCCTTCACAGCAGGTAAGACCAGATATAAATTTGAAATTGAGGGAGGCCCTTGTTTTGGACTATATACTCATAGTAATATAGGAGAAAAAAATGACCATCAATTATTATATGATGTAAAGGCTGATATCTATCAAATATCAAATAGTAACGCACTAGAGACTATTGAAGAATGTAATTTTAATAACTTGTGCTCTCTTACCAATTTTCAACTAGAAGAATATCTTAAAGAGGTATCTCGTGTTTTCAAAAATACTACATCGTCTATAGAGAGCGGAGTTGCTATCAGTCTCTCCAAAACAAAGAGGACTTGGAGATATTATAGATCAGGGTATGTACATTACGTTGCATTACGTTCAAATAAGATAACCATTACAGCCAAATGTCTTTCTAACTTTGGATTACGTGCCCTCCTCACTTTTGTACGACTATCTTCTGAGTATCCCTGTGCTCTATTGTTGAGAGAAGTTTTTAATTTTAGATCTTTCAATCTAGATAAGTTTGCGAGATGGTCAAATCTACAACTGTATCAAGCATTATCGTTGAGGTTGAATTATAATTATGATCAAGGAGTTTACCCAAGTGGAGTGGATACAACAGAACAAATTATTAAACCTTTAACTCTAGAAAGGCTTGGTTTGAGAGTCACACTAGACACTCCTGAGCAAGGCTCAACACATAACAAAGTAGAAAACATTTTTCAAGTAGTAGATAGAAGTGCAAACGGCATTGAAAAATATTCTCTTCCATACTGGTCTCAGAATGATTATGATGATGAGGATCTGGAAAAGGACATACCGTATCTTTACAAGTACGAGGATTCTGAGGTAATTCCTAACGTTTTTAATAGTATGCCAGATGCTAACCGCTACAAAGATTATTTTAGCATTTTAGCAGTTATTGAAAATATGTGGCCTAAATTAGCAATGGATTATCCATCTCAAAGTAAGTAACTATGAAATTTTTTAGTTTTATCCCAGAATCTGAAATGCTGGATTCAAAGAAAACCCTGATAGCTCAAGATATATTAAGAAGAGGAGCTTATAGTTTTAGCATTTCATATTCTTATCTTCATATTGCTAACAAACAGATTACTTATAACAACTTTAAATCTGCAGCTTGCTTTAGGTCCTTATTTACATTCATCAAGCAATTTAAGACTCCCTTAAATTTAAGAGTTAGAGTAACTCTAGATTGTAGTAACCCAATAGATAGAAGATCCTCTGCTTATTGCTGCAGTACTCCAGATGAAATTAAGGAGTACTTAGATGAACTTGTTAATTTAGTTGGAGAAGAAGTTCTTTCCTATAAACTTGTTTATAAGCAAAACAGTACAATAGATGTAAAGCTAGACTTTAAGAGGGCATATTCTTGGGCTATAGCTTTTACTGCTATATATGTAAGATTGCTTAATGAGTTCCCTTTAAACATTAACTTAAGAGAGATTTTTAACCTCCGAAAAGTTTGCCCTAAAAGTAGAAACTATCCCATTTTATCATTAATAATGGCATTTTCTATAACCAGGGCAACTAGATGGATACATTGCTTGACAGTAAATGCTGGAGTAATTTATAAACTTCTAACATTTGAGGAACTTAAAGAAGCTCTCAAATTATATTTTAGGAGACTATTTTCCGAGTATGATGTCGGCAGCGTACTATCACAAATATTCTTCTGTTCGGATGAGGTACCTCAGTTTAGTAAAGTTACTTCTGCTAGTCAAAAAGATGAATTCATAAAAACATATCCTTACATTATAGAATATAAATTTGATCCTATAGAAAGAACAAAACTTGTGTCAAATTTTTCAGAAGAAAGATCTCATATGGTTCTTATAGGAGCAAGGTTTTATTATCTCCCTTATGTATTAGAACTTCTTAAAGGAGTTTGTGATCCTAAAGTTGTAGAATTTTTTAAAAGTATTTGCGAGATTACAAATGAACACAAAGAAAAAGGTCTTCATAGTAGGACCTGATTGGTGTGACATAACACATTTTCTTTTATTTGATTTTGAGATTGTACAAGAGATTTCACAGGCAGATATTATAATGTTTACTGGAGGAGAAGACATCTCTCCCAGTCTTTATAATGATACTATCCATCCTACTACTCATTTTACACCTAGAAGAGACGAGATGGAAGTAGCTGCTTTCAAAGCGGCTCCTAAAAGAGCATTACTTATTGGAGGATGCCGTGGAGCACAGTTATTGACTGCTCTGAGTGGTGGTCGATTAATCCAGCATTGTATTAATCATAGTGGCCGAGGTGGACATAATATTACAACTACAGAAGGTGATAGATTTGAGATCACATCATGCCATCACCAAATGATGTATCCCTATGAAATGCCTTCTGAAGATTATGAACTTGTTGCTTATAGTTCTGAGAATCTTAGCCCTTACTATTATACAGGAGCAGGTCTCTTAGCTGTTCCTGAAACTTTTAAGGAGCCTGAGATTATATATTACCCCAAGACTCGAAGCCTATGCATCCAGGGACATCCCGAATGGATGCCGATAGATAAACCTGTTATACCTTATATTAATGACTTAATAAAGAAATATCTTTATGAAAATTGAAAATTTTCTCGTGGGATCTGATCCTGAACTTTTTATTGTAGATACAAAGAAAGACAAAATTATTTCTTCTATAGGATTGATCCCGGGAGAGAAGGGAGCTGCATATCATCCTGCGAATCTTCCTGAGGGATTTGGGCTACAGATTGATAATATCCTTGCTGAATTCAATATCCCTCCTACAAATAACGAGGAGGATTTCGTAACTTCCATGAATGTCATGAAAGAATTTATTCGTGGCTTTGTTAAGTTAAAGAATCCCGATTATGACATTCTTTGCCGGGCTTCCGCCTTTGTTGATGAAGATCAACTTCAGAGTGACGAGGCAAAATTATTTGGATGTTCCCCAGATTTTAATGCTTGGAAACTTTGCCAAAATCCTAAACCAAATGGAGACTCAACTAATCTTCGTTCTACAGGATGTCATATACACGTAGGATTTGATGATCCTACAGACGATATTTGCCTGGATTTAATACGTACAATGGACCTCTTCCTAGGAGTGCCTTCAGTACTCTTAGATCCAGATACAGACCGAAGAAAACTCTATGGAAAAGCTGGATGTTTTAGATTTACTCCTTATGGAGTGGAGTATAGAACCCTTTCCGGCTATTTTATAAGTAATGATAATCTTATCAGGTGGTGCTTTAGACAGACTATTAAGGCAATAGAATTTGTCAATGCAGGTAATACTGTTAATGATGATAGACAGTTAATCCTTAAAGCTATTGACAAGTGTGATACAGGCACTGCTATAACATTAATTAAAAAATATAATATAGAACTCTAATGTGTGGAATATTTGGGTTTGCTGGGAAACTAGGCAACCATGAATTCAATATACTTAAATTTTCAACTTTAGGAGCTATGAATGACGCCCGTGGAGGAGACTCTGCGGGCGCCTTTATTGACAAGAAATTTGCTCATGCTGTAGGAGACCAGAAATTGTTCCTTAATTTTACTATTAAGAATAATTTCTTAAATGAATTTCAAGGAGTGCCTGTACAATATGCTCTAGGGCACTGTCGTAAGGCATCTGTAGGCAAAAAAACTATTCTCGAAGCCCAGCCAGTAGTTATCCCTGGGGAAGAAGATATCCCTGAATTTGCCATGATTCATAATGGGACTCTCCTCAATCATGAAGAGCTTAGAGATAAATATCTCAGCAAAACACCAGATCATTTTACAGATTCCCAAATTTTTGCTTATATAGTCTATTATTATGGTTTCAAAGTCCTTACAGAGTACTATGGAGCAGGGGCTTTTGCATTCCTAGACTATAGAACAAAGACTCCTACAATGTATCTTTTTAGAGGAGAATCTCCCTTATACAAGACCTCCCCTAATACTAGCTCAGAACGACCTTTATTTTGGCTTAAAAAACCTGATGGCATCTGGTTTTCTTCTATTAAAGAGAGCCTAGAATTTATAGATCTTGGAGAAAACTCTGTAGAAGAAGTCCCAGCTAATACTCTCTTTATTATTAAAGATGGTAAGGTAGTTTCTTCCAAAACATATAATCGTAGTGCAATGTATCAGTGTAATAACACTACTAGGACTTTGTATGGATATAGTGGCTATAATGAATATGACTATGATGATTACTATTCTAGAAGTTACCAGAATTCTAGATCTTCATATCAATCTCCTTATAGCTCAAGTGTAGAACGTACATACTCTGCTACTACTTTTGTACTATCAGAAAGAGAGGAAGAATATGACAAGCCTGCAAGTAATAAAATCATTTTTAAGGGAGGACTTTATTACAAAGGTCAGCAGTTGCTTCATGGGTGTCATAAAATTTCAGAATACGGATTTGAAAATACCTATTCAGATTCTGGGTACTCCTCTGTTATTTTACCCAAACCTTTCTATTTCTTTCACGGCTACTTGATGAAGGATGGGTTGAATTATGAAATAGCTGTTGAACTAGAAAAACAACTAGGAGAAAACTTTAAGTTAGAGTATATTAGGAAGTTGGTAATGACTGCCTACTATGATCTTAAAACTAAAAAGTTTTATACTAGGAAGGGAAAATCTTATACGGGATCTTATCCTATATATTTCTCTCTTACAAATACTAAGTATAGTATATCAGGAGGATTTATTTACCAATATACTGAAAAGTACGATCCTAAAAGTTGTACTGTTTGGAGGCTTTATTCACCTCAATATTCAGGAACAGATATTAAAGAAAAGTATCAGGCTTTGATACAGAAGTCAGTAAAGAAAATTATTTCTAAGATTTAATATGTTACAAAGGACTACAAAAGTTCTTACTGCAAGTGGTAAGATAGTCAAAAAATCTGAATGTTGTACTATAAATGGAGCATTCTATATCAAAGACGTAGAAGCTGTAAAGGTAGGACTAACCTGGTTCCTTAAAAATGATCCTAGAATATTCTATGATTATAGTACTCATAGCTGGAGAAAAACACGAGGACTAAATATATGCCAAGGAATTGTTGATAAAGATTCTAGTGGTAAATATATATATGGTGCCTTTGTTGTTGATCATAGCAAAAATATTTCTGTCAATATCTTAGGTAGTTTAGGTGAAACTCGCACTCAGGTAGTCTTCATGAATAAAGATCTTATGGGAGATACTATCTTCTTTAATAAGAATTTAGGAGTATATGAAGATCGTGTGAACATGAAGCCTATACTGAAATCACTAGATAATTTATTAGCGAATACTATAGGATATGGTAATTATGATTATACATTTTCTCAAGAGTATTCCTCAAGTAAGCATCTAGAGACTTTCCTAAATACTCCTAGAGATTTAACTAAGCTCAGCTATCAACCTAGTATTAACAAAGAGGATTTAGCACAGTTTGGGAACTTGTCTTTTGGCTTAGAGTTTGAAACAGCTATGGGAAAGATTTCCCAAAAAGATTGTTTTAATCTCGGCCTTATTCCACTCAAGGATGGTTCTATTAAAGGAATTGAGTATACTACAATTCCTATGCAAGGAGAGGATGGTTTTAAGCTTTTAATAAATCAAATTAAATTATTGCAGAAGTCTGCGATGTTTGATAAAGACTGCTCTCTTCATCTACATTTAGGAGGATTTCCAATAGAGAGTAGATCAATCTGGGCTCTTTATAAGTTACTTCTTGTTATAGAACCTAGGATAGCAGAAATTATGCCTAAGTGGGCATTTAATACTGCAAGATTTAAATCAAAGCAAAAAGACTATTGTCTCCCCTTAAAGAAGTTTAGCTCTTTTGAGGAGTATTATTCATACTGTTCCGGAGATAGACTACGATTTGATGGTAACTTAAGATATCCTCATCCTCTAGATGAAGAGGATCGAGCAAAATGGAATATTCATGCACGATATGTATGGGCTAATCTAATAAATTTATTGTTTAAACATAAAGGTAAAACAGCTGAATTTAGAGTTCATGCCCCTACATTTAATATCCAGAAAATTATTAATTGGATGTTCATATGTGCTGGTATTTTACACTATGCTATAAAACATAAAGACACTCTCTTAGCAAGTAGAGTTTCCTCAATGTCTCTAACTTTAGAGGATCTTATATCTGCAGTATATACTAGAAGGATACAAGAACAGCTCATTAGCTATATTAATCAAAGGAAAGCATTCTTTAACCTTTCAGCTAATAAGTACAATGATCCTGCAGGACTACTTGATCTAAGATTGGATGAAGAAGAGGATTATAAAACGAATCTAATTACTAATGTTAGGTGATTGGACTAAACTTATTAACTTAGAGAATGTGAAGCCGATACTGTCTATGCTTAATAAAGAGTATAGGCAGTATACGGTTTTCCCTCCTAAGAACCTAGTATTTGAAGCCTTTAGGCAATGCCCAGTTGACTCTGTTAGAGTAGTGATAATTGGACAAGACCCTTATCCTCAAAAGGGATATGCTACAGGAATAGCATTCGCAAATCCTAAGGAAATTAAAGAAATTAGTCCCTCTTTATCTATTTTACGAGATAGAGTGTTCAGAGACTATGGTGTATTAAATAATGAATTTGATCAAACTCTTATATCTTGGGAAAAGCAAGGAGTCCTATTATTAAATGCTGCACTTACAGTACGAGAAAATTGTCCTGGAAGTCATACACATTACTGGGTTCCGTTCATAGAGTCCCTAATTAGGGCTTTAAATGAAACACATCCTGGCTTGATTTATGTTTGTCTGGGAAAAGTTGCAGAGAAATATATCAAGTATATTGGTCCATCAAATCATGTGCTTAAATACCCTCATCCTGCATATTACTGTAGGTTAGGATGTGGGTTTGAGGCGACTATGTTCTTAGACATTAACAAAATCCTTAAAGAGCTTAATAATGATACAATTAAGTTTTAGTGGCTGAGAATAAAAAAGTTAGGAATGCTACAGCAATAGAATACGAAGGTATTCAGTTTAAAAGTAGACTTGAAAGAGCCTGTTATATTAGATTGAAATCTGAAGGATTTACTCCTCTGTATGAACCGACTCATTATGTCTTACTTCCTCCTTTTAAACTAAATAATGGTGTAATATATGCTCCTAAAAAGAAAGATCTTAGTTTATATACTTCTTTCAGGGCATTGACATATACACCAGATTTTGAATTTACCTATAAGGGCATTCATGTATTCTACGATGCTAAAGGCATGCCAAATGATACCTATCCTCTAAAAAAGAAGTTGTTCATTTCTTATCTAGAAAATTTACAGATTCCTTATATTTTCTTTGAGCCACATAACCTAGCTCAGTTAGAGCAATCAATACAAATATTGTATGAATTACATAGCAAAAATTAAGGAACTATCTAAGCTTTGCTTATCAGATTCAGATAGTAAAAGAATTATAGGGTGGTTAGATCAAAGGGATCTACTTTCTATAAAAGAAATAATTACTTCAGAATTTATTAAGTTTAGAAGATCAAAAAACAATAGTACTGATGAACTAACATGTGATGAAACATATGCTAATTTTGCTGAGTTAGAATCTATTGTAAATGAATATCTTAGACTTAACTATTACTTAGAGGATGAACTAAATTATTATGAAGAGTATTAAAGAACTCGCACTGAACATTAGTGAGCCGGAGTATAGAAAAATTCAAGCTTTTTCATATTCCATGCTCGCTAAATTTCTTAGGGCTAAAGATCCTAAAAGTTTGCTTGATACTACTAAGCAGGATTCTGAAGCGCTACGATTTGGTTCTTTAGTGGATTGCTTACTTACAGAGCCTGAAACACTAGGAAGTAGATTTTGCTTCACTGATGCAAAAACTCCTCCTCCAAGTCTTTTATCTGTAATTACGTATATTTATGATAAAATGCCTAAAGCAGCAAAGTTTTCAGATATTCCAGATCAACTAAAACTTGAGGCTTTAGATCATTTCGAATATGGAACTAGTTGGCAATCTATTACAAGACTTAAGAGAGTAAATGAGTATGCTCTATATTATTCTCTCTTACAGAAGGCTGAGGGTAAAACAGTAGTTTCTTCAGAAGAACTAGCAAGAGCAACTTCTTGTGTGGAAACTTTACGCAATCACTTTTTTACACGAAAGTATATTAATGATGAAGACTTTTCAGTAGATACAATGGAAAGACTTTATCAGTTAAAATTCTCTTCTGAGTATCAAGGAAGTCCTATCAAATGCATGTTTGATAAGATTATAGTAGATCATGAAAATAAGACTATATTACCTATAGATCTCAAAACCACAGGATCTAATGAGGAAGACTTTTGTCATTCTGCTTTAACTTGGGATTATTTTATACAAGCTAATATGTATTCTCAGATACTGCTAGATAATATTCTCAAGGATGAGTATTTTAAGGATTTTGAGCTTCTTCCTTTTAGGTTTGTAGTAATTAATAAATATAATCTTACCCCCTTGGTATGGAAATATCGTGTAAGAATAGAAGGTGAGGAAGTAATAGATCCTCAACAACCTTTGTTATCGGATCACGGTTATAAAAGTTGGCGGCACCTTGTAAAAGAAGCTGCATGGCATTTTAGAACTCAAAAGTTTGATTATTCTTATGCCTCATATATGGCAAATGGAGAAAGAACTATTGAGTTTAAAGAATTACTTCATTAATGAGAAACATAGATGCGTTAACTTACTTTAAAGGTGATGACCTTGCTGCTAAAGTTTGGGCAGACAAATATGCACTAAAGGATGATAATGGCAATATACTAGAAACTAATCCTAATAGTATGCATACTCGGATGGCTTCTGAATTTGCTAGAATCGAAGCTAAATATGGAGGTTCTAAAGCAATGCCTCAAGAATTGATAGAGTCTCTATTTAGAGATTTTAAATATATAATCCCAGGAGGCTCTGTGATGGCCGGTTTAGGGAGTCCAATGATTGGGTCTCTTTCGAATTGCTTTGTAATAGGCCAGCCTGAGGATTCATATTCTGGCATAATGAAACTCCGAGAAGAACAGGCCCATTTGATGAAGCGTCGCGGGGGTGTGGGAAAAGACCTATCTACATTGAGACCTGCCGGAGCAAAAGTTCATAATACAGCTAAAAGTTCAACAGGAGCAGCTTCATTTATGGAAGTAGATTCTAGTATTACTCAAGAGGTAGCCCAAAGAGGTCGGCGGGGAGCACTTATGCTCACTCTTGATATTAGGCATCCTGATGTAGAGGAATTTATTACTAAAAAGCAAGATCTATCGAAAGTCACAGGAGCAAATATTAGTGTTAAAGTTACGGATGATTTTATGAAGGCAGTTATGAAAGATGAAGATTACATTCTTCGTTGGCCTGTAACTACAAAAGTAAAGAATACTGCTTTCCAAGATCTTGAGTATGGTAAACTCTTATGTCTAGAGCATCCCCGTGAGGATACATGTTACTATTTCAAGAGAGTAAGAGCCCGTAAACTCTGGGAATTATTAGTTCACTGTGCCTGGAATACCGCCGAACCCGGTATAATGTTTTCAGATAGGCATATTAACTTTAGCCCTGATGGAGTATATCCTCAATATAGAGGTATAAGTACCAATCCATGTGGCGAGATCTTTATGCAACCCTATGATAGCTGTAGATTAATTCATCTTAATCTCACATCCTTCATAAGGAATCCTTATACGGAGAATGCTTGCATAGATTTTGAAACTCTTAAAAATGTAGCTAAGTATGCTACTAGACTAGGCGATGATTTAGTAGACCTAGAAGTCGAAGCTATAGATAGAATATTAGGGCATATAAAATCATCTATAGGAAACAACCTCGCAGAGTGGAGGCTATGGCACCAGATTAAACAAACTGCATTAGATGGAAGAAGATGTGGTATAGGTTTTACAGGATTGGCAGATGCTCTGGCGATGATGAATGTAGGATTTGATCAAAAGGGAAAAGAAATTACAGAACAAATTCTCAGAACCATTTTTGCAGCAGAGTTAGAGGAAGAGATCTCTTTAGCTAAAGAAAGAGGGTTCTTCAAAGGTTGGAGTGCCTTTTTAGAGCAAAATAGCAAAGATTTTGATACTAATGATTGGTATAATATGGTTTTGAAAGAGTTCCCCGAACTATATGCTGAATTACAAAAATATGGGAGACGTAATATTTCCTTTAGTACTGTAGCTCCTACAGGCACAGTAAGTATCCTCACTCAGACTTCATCAGGTATTGAACCAGTATTCTCACTATACTATGTAAGACGAAAAAAATGTGGTGAAGGAGAAATCCCGGACTTTATAGACCAAAATGGAGAAAAATTCAAAGAGTTCAAAATTTTCCATAGACCCTTTATAGTATGGGCTCAAAAAAGATTAGGGCTTGCTACTATCGAGGCAACAATAGATATGATAAACTCTTTGGAACCTGGTGATTTTGAGGCTTTATTGCAAGGATCTCCTTGGTATAAACAAACTGCTCCAGAAATTGATTGGAAAACTAGAATTCAAATTCAAGGTATAGCTCAAAAGTATACTACTCATAGTATTTCTAGTACTCTTAATCTTCCTAAGGATGTTACCGAGAAGGAAGTCTCTGATATTTATACCTATGCCTTTGAGCAAGGCTTAAAAGGTGTTACAGTATATAGGGAAGGTTGTAGATCAGGAATTTTAGTTACAAATACTACAGATTCTAATACTTTTGTACAACATAGTGCTCCCAAGCGACCAAAGGTTCTTGAAGCTGAGCTACATATTATAAAAGTAAAAAGAATTAAATATGCTGTAATTGTAGGACTATTTGAACACAAACCTTATGAAGTTTTCGCATTTGAATTAGGCGAAGGGAATTTTCTTTCTCAAAAGGGAAAGATTATTAAGATTAAGAGAGGTCATTATAACTTTATAGGAGATGAAGATCTTAATATTGAAGGGCTGCATTTAGCCAATGATAAGGTTGAGGAACGAGCTAGTTCTATCTATATTTCTATGCTTCTTAGACATGGAGCTCCTATAGAGTATGTTATATCCACAATGAAAAAAGTGAGTGAAAATATCGCTTCATTTACTTCTGCAGTATGCCGAGTATTAATGGAATATTGTACTAAAGGAATCTCTGATGAGAGCTGCCCTGAATGTGGGGCTGCTTTAACTAGAGAAGCAGGCTGCAAGAAATGTAATAATTGTGGATATTCAGTATGTCTTACCTTATTAGTAAAGTATTAATGAAACTAAAAATTAAATATAGAGTCACGGATCCTGTAGCTTGTCCTATCATATCTAAAAAAGGGGATTGGATTGATCTTGCAGCTGTTCAAGATGTAAAATTCAAAGCTCCTCATAATGCATACAATACAAGGAAAACTACTTACGATGTTAAGAAGGTTTCCTTAGGGATAGCTATGGCCTTACCTAAAGGTTTTGAGGCTATCATAGCTCCTAGGAGCAGTCTATATAAAGCTAAATCTTTAACCCTTGTTAATAGTATTGGTATAATTGACTATTCTTATAGAGGAGATAATGATATATGGTCAGCATACTTAAAGGCTGATGCAGATACTTCCTTAAATAAAGGAGAAAGAATTCTCCAATTTAGAATTCAACCTTCCCAGAAGGCTTCTATATGGGCTAAGTTAAAGTGGATCTTTACTAGTTCCATAAGTTTCGAAAAAGTAGAATTTCTCACAAACCCTGATCGAGGGGGCTTTGGAAGTTCAGGTGGTTATAAATCTATGAAAAGCTAATGAATTTGTTATGTACTACACTTATTATATTAGTAGCAGGATTAGTAGTTATCTCTGTTGCTAAGATCTTCATAAATATTCATAGGAATATAAAAGATCAAGAGTCTTTTGATAAAAGATATAAGGTTTCCTTCGATAAACATTTTAAAAAAGTTAAAGTCCCTTTAATTAAAATGAAAATAGGAGGAAATCTTAAATATTTCATAGTAGATAGTGGTGCAGAAGTAAATATTCTTGCCACAGATTTCTTTGAGTCTTTAGATCCTAAATATATTACCCAATCTGATATAGAAGCACAATTGATTTCAGCGGAAGGATCTTCAACAAAGGCCTTAGTAGTACATATAGATTTATCTTTTAAAAAAGAGAAATATCCATCAATTCAATTTTTGGTTACAAAGCTGGTAGATGCAACTGAATGGATTCAGGAAAACACTAAAATTTGTATTGCAGGAATATTAGGATCAGAGTTTTTTGCACGATATAAATGGCTAATTGACTTTGATGAAAGATGTATTTGGGTTTCTCAATTAGATAAAGAGGAGAATGAATAGGTTTAAGTATGGTAGTGGAAAGACTTCTTTCTTCACAATACTTACTCCTGTAAATTCAACTTCTATTGTTGCTAAATTACATTATGAAAATTTTGTAAATGTAGGTTATAAAGATTATACAAAACTCTGGGTCTCTTGTGATAGAGGCCCAGAAATTTGTGAAGGATGTACTCTTTCTACTACTAATATGGAAAATGGTACCCACATAAATTTCTTAGTTAATAAAATAAGAAATGAACTAGGGTATCTGTGGTTAGTAGAACTAGAAAGATGCGATACCTAGTAACTAGGAAACCAAGAGAAGTTGATGAAAAGACTCCATATTCATTAATTTCATTACAAGGACTAGTAGAATATTTTAAAGATCATAAATTCATTGGTTTAGATACTGAAACCTCTGGATTTAGTCCTTATACTAAGGAATTATTACTAGTTCAAGTTGGAGATGAGGAAAATCAGTTTGCTATAGATAATAGTATTGATATTAGAGAGCTGAAATCTTTTTTTGAAAATCCTCAATATATCTTTATTTTACACAATGCCAAGTTTGACTTAAGATTTTTCTTTCATTATAACATCATAATAAAATATGTCTTTGATACTTTTCTAGCTGAAAAATTATTATGGCTAGGATATCCTGCAGGAATGCATAGTTTAAGTTTACAATATTGCTGTCAGCATTATTTAAATGTTAAACTTGATAAGGAAGTACGAGGACATATTATTTTCGAGGGAGCTAGTGATAGGGTTATTGTTTATGGTTGTAGAGATGTACAATACCTAATCCCCCTAATGAAAGAACAGCTTAAGGCATTACAAGAAAAGGATCTCTTACGAGCTATAGATTTAGAAAATAAATTCGTAGTTGTTTTAGCCTATATAGAGTATTGTGGAGTAAGATTAGATGTTGAGAGATGGAAGAAAAAGATGCAATCTGATCAATCAAATCTAGAGATTGCAGTAAGAGAATTGAATAAATGGGTTGTTCAAAACTGTGATGAAAGGTTTGTAGAAAAGAATGTTCAGCAGGACTTATTTAATTCAATAGAATCTTCAGAACCTAAGTGTAAAATAAATTGGGCTAGTTCAAGACAAGTAATTCCCTTATTTGAATCTTTAGGCTTTAATCTTTGGGTTAGAGATAAGGAAACTAAGGAAATGAAAAAATCTGTTGAAGCAAAAGTTATTGAGCCTCAAAAAGACCTAAGTCCCATAGCAGATCTTTATTTAAATTATAAAGGATATGAAAAAGTCTGCAGCACCTATGGTCAGAACTTTATAGATTTAATTAACCCAGTATCAGGACGAATTCATACCCAGTTCTCACAGCTTATGGATACCGGTCGATTATCTTGTGGAGGAGGGAAAGATAAAGATATAGACAAACCCCTTGTTAATCTACAAAACTTACCCGGTGATGCAGAGACAAGAGCATGTTTCATACCTGAGGAAGGGAATATTTGGATCTCTGCTGATTATAAAGGACAGGAGAGTGTTCTTATTGCTAATGTCGCTGAAGACAAAACTATGATTGAAGAGTTTCTTCATGGCGCTGGTGATATGCACTCCCTAGTAGCAAAAGCGATTTTCCCAGACGAAATAGGAGATTGTCCAGTCTCTGAAATAAAAGAAAAATTTCCTAAGCTTCGAAAAAAAGCTAAAGGACCAGAGTTCTGCTTTAATTATGGTGGTAATGATGCTACACTAGTTGCAACTTACGGTTTCTCTCCCGAAACTGCTGCATCAATATACAATAATTATATGAAAAAGTTTTCTGGAGTAGCTAAGTATCAAGCATGGTGCAGAAAGGAAGTCATGAATGTTGGTTTTATAGAGCATTGCCCTGAAACTGGTCATAAAGCATATATTTATGACTTTGACAAACTTAAAGCAGCAAAAGAAGAGATGTCTAGGCCAGGATTTTGGGATAGGTATAAAATACTTAAACAGATTGATCCTAAATCCCCAGAAGTCCAAATGGTAAAATATTTCTTCAAGAGAAAAAGTGCTTCAGAAAAACAAAGTATTAATTACCGTATTCAAGCAAGAGGAGCTATTTGTTTTAAAAGGTTCTCAATTATGTTCTTTCAATGGTTATGGAAGAATAATTTACTTTTTACAGTGAAGTATTGTATTCCAGTCCACGATAAAACTTTGTTGTGGTTAAACTGAGTTAATTGCTGGAAACTCCTAAAGACGTAAAATACTTACTAATTTATTTGGTAATGTGACAATTTTTACGTATTTTTGTAGAAAATAAATTTTACAAAAAATGGACAATCAGCAGCTAAATCTCTTAACAAGAGAACAATCTCAAGTACTATTAACGGCTAGACTAGGTGATGGCTGTATAAATACGTCAAATACCAATAGTACTTTTTATAGTACAAACTGTAAATACAAAGAGTATATTGATTTTAAGGGAACCCTATTAGGGGATCTTGTGAAAAATCAAAAATCTTCGCTAAACATGGGCTACAAAAAATCCATTATTTATACTATGAGGTCTAAATCTATGGATTTATTAAAGTATATAAAGCAAATGCCTCTTGAAGAGATTTTAAATAATCTAGATGATTTAGGATTGGCATTATGGTTTTATGATGATGGAAGTTTACATCAAACTAAGCTATTTTATAACTTGTGTACCCATAAGTTTAGTAAAGAAACTCATAAGGATATTCTAGTTCCCTTTTTTAATAAAATGGGAATTTTTCCTAAAATAGTATCTGAAACCAAAAAAGATAAGAGAGTATTCTATTATCTGTGTATTGGAAAGTATGATGGTGCCAATATAATTTCAGATATTTTATCAAGATATCCTTTAGATTGTTATTCTTATAAGAGGTGGAGTCCAGAGACTATCCAGAAATGGAGTAAGATGCAAGAGTATCTGAAAAGCTCAGATAAAGAATATTCAAAGAGAGGTTTAGGAAATCTTTGGAGATCTTTATAAGATATAGTCCGATCTTACAGGAAACTGTAAGAGTGTATATGGATTCGATATACACGTAACATACATGGAGGCCAATATTGAAGCCCCAAAAGAAATAGCCGAGAAAGTTGCAAATGCTCTTGTAACTTGTATGAGAAAAGCAGGGCAATTATTCTGTAAAACTGTACCTTTAGATGCAGATGTTTCTATAGGGAACCATTGGATACACTAATGATTACAAAAATTATCAAATTCGGAGCTCCTTGGTGTACAGCATGTACTGCTGTAGACACTGCACTGGAGCAGCTTCAGGCTATTAAGCCGGAAATTGAAGTTTCAAAAGTTAATATTGAGGAAGATGAAGCTACCACTGAATTATACAAAGTAAAAGGTCTTCCTACTATTGTATTTCTAAACGATGAAAACAAGGAAATGGGGAGAAATGTAGGTAGATGTACAATACAAGAGATTTTAAGCACTATAAATGGCCATGGCATATAATAAGGTACATGAAGAAATTAAAGCCACATATGAGGCTAAAAATAGGGATTATGGGGATTCTTTTAATAAGTCCCTTAATCATTTTGGTATTGTAGCTGCAGTAGTAAGAATAAGTGATAAGTTTGAACGATTAGTTAATCTTACTAATAGACAGAGACTAGCCAAAGCTGCAGTGGATGAGCCCTTAGAAGATACCCTAAAAGATATGGCTAATTACTGCATTATGACAGCATCTTGGCTTGAAGATCAAAAAAACAAAACATGAAAATAGTTGGAATGTCAGACCTACATGGTTTGCTACCTAAATTAGAAGATATCCCTGACTGTAATGTTGTTATTATAGCTGGGGATATCTCCCCTCTGTATTTGCAAGAAAAGATAGCAGAATGTGCCATATGGTTTGGAAATGTATTTATACCCTGGTGTGAGACTTTACCTTGTGATAAGGTAATTATTGTAGGAGGGAATCATGACTTCTTCTTAGAAGATATTAAGCCTCATTTTTTAAAGTTTGGGAAAAATAAAAAGATTATTCTCCTAAAACACCAGGTTTATAAATATAATCATATTACTTTTTTTGGCACTCCCTATGTGGAGGGTCTTCCCCGATGGGCGTTTAATTTATCCTTGGAACAAGCCGAGGAGAAGTTCTCTAAGATACCAAATTGTGATGTACTAATATCGCATACACCTCCCTTTGATGCTGCAAATACCGGCAGAGTTGGAGGATATAGAGGAGCTGTAGATTATGGATCTTGGGCATTAAGAAATGCTATTTTAAATAAAAGAATAGGTTTAATAATCTGCGGTCATATACACACTGGAGATCACTCTCTAAATGACTGGTTTGGTCATAAAATAGTAAATGTTTCCCTTCTCAACGAAGATTATAACATGGAATTCTCCCCTAAACTTATAGAAATATAATGAAAATACTCTATACCAGTGCAGAATTGCTGCAAGATCAAGGACTACTTAAAAATATTGAAACAGCGGGACGAGTCTGTTATAAATCAGAAGATAGAATAACTGAGGACTCAGCACTAACTTTTGTTAATATGATTCGAAAGAGTGGGCACTACTCAGTCTTAGAACATGGAAGTATTTACCTCAAAAGTAAATTTCCTATCATAATAGAGGATATTTCTACTGAGAGGTATATTTCTGGCAATGCTCTTCCTGAATCTCCTTGGTGTCATATTGATCTTAAAGATAGTTTTTACTATTATTATACAAATCTTCGTGTCATTGAAGAAGCTTGCCCTCGATTAGCAGACTGCATTATTAAATCTAAACCCTTGCCTGAGGGTATAGAATTTTTTAATCCTAGTTCGGCGGATCCTTATAGACGAATTTCTTTTAGAATTATAGCGGATTTTAAGATCTCAGAGCAATATCTTCGGCATAGATTACTTTCTCCTAGTAAAGAGAGTACAAGATTCTGTAACTATAGTAAAGAAAAATTTAATAAAGAACTCTCTATTGTTCTTCCACAATCTCTAGCTAGAATTTTAGGATTTCTTCCTTGCTCTGTATCATCATTAAATGATAAATGGAAAGTTCACTTCAAAGAAGAAACTGTAAAGTCTAAAAATGCTGAGTTCTATATTAATAATATACTGACTCATTTTAGTGAAAAGATATCTGATACTGAATATCTTGTAAACTTATCCATGTATCCAGAATTAGATCTCTATCTTAGCATTGCTAAATTAGCTGAAATCAAATACATGGATTTAGTTAACAAAGGCACTAAACCAGAGGAAGCTAGAATTATTCTTCCTTGTATGACTAAAACTGAACAGGTCATGACTGGGTTTATAAAAGATTGGCAGGAAGTTTGCGTCAAGAGATCTATAAAAGCAGCTCAGCCTGAGGCCAGAGTTATTGCAAAAGATATCTTAATGGTGTTAAATGATTTAAGGAATTCTAATAAAGAGAAGGATTTATATACAGTAGCACACGAATATTTAGATGCACTTAAAGCAGATTTCTCTTATGATAACGTATAAGGAGTTCATTAAAACTTATAATCCTATAGATAATGACTTTGATCCTGCAGCTCCTATGGAAGGAAAACTATATGATGTTATAGAATTCTCTCGAATAGCTCCATATGCTTTACGAAGCAGACTTCTTTGGACTGTAGTAAAGGAAGATTTTTTTGATACTAATAGTAGGGAATATACTACTAAAACTCGAATTTATCCAGGATGTATAAGTAAACCTGTAGTACAAGGATATATGGTAACTACAGAGCCATATAAATACGGAGCTGATATAGTTGTAGAACTATAAAAAATTTCCCCAGTAGGAATCAACCTACCGGGGATTTTTTTTTAGACTTCAGAAACTATCTTTGCTCAAAAGTAAATCTATCGAAAACATCAAAGAAATCTTGAACAGCATTAACACCAGGAATTAATCGTGAACTGTAGAAAAAGAAAGGTGATTTATCCTTAGCATCTTCTTCTCACCACAAAAATCCTTTATAATCGTTGCCAGTTATGAGATCTCTAGTTTCATCAATAGTATTTGTAAAGAATCTCTGAATATTTAGGAATCATGTTAAACATGCTATAGGAGACTGCATAATATCTGTAGCACTATTTAGATCTACAAAGAAAGAAGCCTCTAAGAATGCTCCATAAAAAGCTCTATACATATTTTGAGTAACAATCTTAGTAGCTCATCCTGTATAATCTTCCTCAGGATCATCAGGTACAAGGACTTTAGCTATCATAGCAGCTAGGAAGAAGGATACAATAGCTTGCATCTCATAAGCAAGAGCTCTGAGCTTTGACACTCTAAGCCTACAAAAATCCTCAAATGTGAAATCTAACTTTGATTCAGTAGGATGCTCTCTAAAGTATTCTTCATATTGTTTTTTTGCTGCTTTTTCATTTATAGCAACATTCTGATTAGCTAGGTATCCTATAATAGGTAGAGATCTTAGTAGTAATCTAGAAAATGCTTTGGTAAATTCTAATCCTCCAGCAGATAACTCTGAGAGACCAACTCTAAATCTTCCAATATCATATTCATCTGTAGCCAGATTTTTATGCAAAGAGCTTCATCGTGCCCTTAATAAACCAGGCATTCAATTTCGATACTGCATGATAAGGGTCCCTGCAACTGTAGTACCTGCTAAGTATCTATCTTCAGCAGGCATAACACCTTTGATTTTAGTAGCCGCATCCTGTGCAATAAATCGTATTCTTATTATGTGCTCCTTAGATAATCTTTCATCTACAGTAATAGTACCATCTTCTGCTACTCTTAGCAGATCTGCAATAGGCGTAGCATTAGGATTTTTACTTATTCGAACAATCTTTTTAGAGTTTTCATCAAAACCTCAAGCATATAGAATACTTGCAAGAGTTCTCTTATCAAAAGCAGTATCAGATTTATCTAGAAAATAATAAGCATTTTCCATATTGAAAATTCTGTTAGCTTTATTTGCAGATAATTTATCTCCAGCTATCTTCCAAACATCCTTGTTACTTATGTTAAAGTACTCCATAAGAGCATTATACTTCAGAGGATCCTTTCTCTTCATTTCTAGAGCTTTTTTAGTAGATTCCCTGTCAAAATAGATTCCTTCAGCCTGATTAAGAAGATAGTTTGTATAGTTCTGAGCATAAGCTCTAAAACCTAAAATAGGCTTAAAACCAAGAGTACTCAGTGCAGACCATTGGACTACTTTACGAGCTAGTTTACCATAGGTGTATTCCTTCCCCATAAAAATAAAGGTTTTCTGATCCCCTTGCAATGTTTTACCGTATATATATAAGTCTATAAACTTTTCAAGAACTTCAACATCCGAAGATGACATACCTAAGGCTGTTCTAACCTTGCCAGTTCATTTGTCCATATTAGGCAAGTTATCTCCAGTGAAAACTTTAGCTTCATTTGTTTTAGCATGATAAAGAAGAAGTTGTGCATTAGCCTCAATCTCTTTCATATGTTTATATGTATAAACAGACTGGGCCATCATAAGAAGTACTCTTGAAAGATCATAAGACTTGTGCTTTAATCCTTTTTTTCGTGCTAACTCTCTTAGTTTAGTTTCTCGTATCTGACCTCATTCTGCAGAATCTCTGGATAAGTTAGGGTCAATAGAGTTCTCTATATCTGCAATTTCCTTTTTAGTAAGATTATCAGTTAAAGGATCTAAATAAAAGATAGGAATATGTTTAATAGGATTACCTGCATAATCTCGTGCAGAAGTCTCATCTTGGCTTCTGTAGATTGTATCAGATTCATCTCTAAGCTCTAGGCTGGATAATGCAATACTTCTAATATCAGTTAAAGCTGCAAAACCATTTTTAAAGATAGAATCTACTAAATCATTTCTTACATTAGCAATAAATCTACTGTTAATTTGCCTGCCTGTGATCCTTTCAAATTCCATGTTAAACCTTACGTACATGTTATAATAATCCACTAAAGGCAGAATATCTTGAATTTCTTTAAACTCAGCACTATAATAGTCAGAGTTCTCAACACGATATCTATCTCTAATAAAAGTATTATATTTACTATATAAGGCATCCTTATTATAAGCAAGGTCGTTGTTTATTCTTCAGGCTTCAAATCTTCGCATTTCTCTCTCTTCAGTAGAAGTACCCTTAGCTTTTTCAAGTCTGGCTTTTCAAGAATCCATAGCCCTATTGAAATCTTCTAAAGCCTTTCCAGTATATCTAAATCCAGCTCCCTTATGTCCCCTTGTTACCATATAATTATTTAGGAAAAAAGATATACTTCTAAACTTAGGCTTTCTCGCAGTTTCTAGATCTTCATAAAATGATTTATCATATTTATTAATTAAAGTCCCCGTTTCAGTATTAATTATTTTATTAAATAAATCCTGGACTGTGGTATTATGTTCTTTTGCCCAACTTTCTAATGAAGTATGAGCATTTTGAATCTTTGTTAAAGCTACATTCATCTCATCCTTAATATTAGCTTGGGCTGTTTTAAGTAATTTACTAAAAGCCCTAAATATAGGATGAGCTATCTCACTAAGTTTGCTAAACATTCCTGCAAATCACCCAATATGATCACCAGGTTCTGTGATATCTTCTCCTGTAGTTGATAGAATCATATCCACAGGCTTAGCAGCTAAAAGGTGTTTTACAAGTAATAGGTTTTTTAGAGCATTCCCTAGTTTAGCATTATATTCTAAGTCATCTTCTGTATTTATAGCAGGTTGGATATCCTCAATGAATTTTAAGAATGTATCAGTTTGTTGCTTTAACTTAAGAATTTCATCAGCTGTTAAAGATCCTAATTGCCCAAAGGGAATTGTTAATCTCCTTTGAACGGAATCAGTTATATCATTAATTTCCTTAAATAAAAAATTGAAGTCTTGATGAACTAAGATATTTTGAATTAAATCTTCTGTTTTTTCTAAAGAGTCTTTATCAGTTTGAGATCTAGTTCTATTATAAGCTCCTCTTTGAGCATGTCTTACTTCATACAATTTTTCTAAAGCCTTACTTATATTAGGATCAAAGTCTACTTCTTCGGCGACAGATATTGGATTTAAACTAGGTTCATCCAGAGTTCAAGGTGTTAATTCTCTAAATCCAAAAGGAGATTTTTCTCCAGATACTATATCAATATTAAATTGGACATTAATAGGAAGCATACGGGTTGCTCCAAAGGATACATTAATTTTTTTATTCTCCGATTCTGCTTTAGAAATAATAGAATCTGTGAGAATATTTTTATATTGCACCATCTGAACATTTCAAGCCTCTCTCATAGAGGCCGAAATCTCACTAGTAATTTCTCCATTTTTCTCTCGAAATTCATGAGTTTTGTAATCATAAATATCTATTACACCATTAGAATAGACAGCAATGACATCACAAGTTCCTGCCAGATCGCGTTTAGGATCATAGAGAACTTTTTCAGTAAATATCTTTACGTTTCCGTTTGTACCTGTATGATTATTGATAAAAGCTTGCCTAGCTAAAATATCTTTGTAAAGACTATTTGCAGAGTCTACAACTTTAGAAAACTGAGTATGAGAAATTCTAATGATATTTCGGAGTCCTTCATCTGACCTATTCATGAAATCTGCAGAACCTTTTAACTTTAAGAAGATCCTTTCAGTAACATCCCCTTGGAGAGGAGTTTTACCACTAATAATATCATTTAAGACTGCTTCCATATAAGCATGAATAACAGTCCCTTTCATAGTATGGATATTATTAGGGGATTCTTTGTCTGAAGAAACTTGATGTCTGCGCTTGACTCCTCTAGAAACAATATCAGATACTCTCCTTGCAACTATTTTTCCTTCTGATGTTATATATCTATTATTTATTGCATTATAAGTGACAGAAACATTATTTAGATAGTTTTCAATATCTAATTGGGTAGCAGCCATTTTTGCAGTAAGTTCATAGTATACATCTCCAGAAGTATATGAGGAGATTTTTGTATCTAATCCAGTTACCTGCTTATTTAAAAGCATATTAGCTACATTAGTAAAAGGCTGCATTTGAGCCAGCATTTTATCTGCAGTCAAATCTGCAACCTCAGCCTTAGTCTTAAACCAATTTAAAATCTTAGTAAAGAGATTTTTAATACTTGCAATAATACTAGAGGATTCCTTAGTATATTCAGGATGATCTTCCTTATATAATCTTACAACCTCTTGAGCTATTAATTTACCAGCAGTTTCTTCAGCAATCTTTACCTCATCATTCCCATAAACATCCTTATATTCTTCAGTTACTTTAGCATATTTAAGACTTTTTCGTGCAGCATTAAGAATCCTATCATAAAAAGGAGTATTACCTCGTAGCATTCTAACTAGTACATGAGCACACTCCTCACTTAATGTTGTTACATCTGCCTTGTTTGTAGCTACAGTAATGATCTTTCTAACCATATCTGCTTTAGCTATAGCAGGTATTGGTAGGCCATCTTGATCTTTTATATCATCAAAGGTCTCCTCAATCTTAAATCCTACTTTTCCAGCTCAATCTTTTAAAAGCCCAGAAAGGCCCTTTATAGGCTTTTCTGTGGGCTCTGAGCTTAACTGGTAGGATTCCTCAGGATTTACAGTATATGCGCTTAAATCCGCCTTAGAATCCTCAGGAAGCATATACTTCTCTACATACACCTCAGAATACTCTTTTCCTACAGGAGATTGAGAAGATTTGGATACTCTAGCTCTGTAAGCACCATAATTTGCGTTAATATCTTGAGCTTTAGCAAGAGCTCTTGAATAATCTTTATATACTATAGGTTTTCCATTTTTATCAACAACACCTAAAAGTAGCTTCTCTTCAGCAGATAAAGGTGCATATGTAATATTTAAGGATTTTAGCATATTTAAGGCTTGGCGAAGGGTGGGGATATTATCCCCACTCCTTACATACATAGACCAAGTTATGTCTTCACCAAACCTACTGACTAAATCCTTTCAAGCTTGCGAACTTGTATTAGGACAAATCTTAGCCATACTTACTTACATTGTTTTTTACGTTCTTCTCCCAATTTGATAAAGTCAGAAGTAGTATTAATTTCTTCGTTAGATACTGGGATACCCATTGATGTAGCTTCCTCAATAATATCTTGAATATCTTTGGGAACATTAGATGAATAATCTTCTCCTTCCTCCAAGTATGTCCCAATATCCCTGACTTTCTTTATGTTATTAATTAATTTTGTTAAAGGACTGCCTAATCTAAAATCATAAATCTGTCTCTGATGATTTTTGACTATAGATTGAGAGTCAAGAGGAAATGCCTCAGGCAGAGGAATTCTTTCATACTTCTTAGAAGTTGGATTATAGGTTAAAATCACAGGTTGTCCTTCAGTTTGACCTAAAGGTAATACATCCGCAAATTTAAAATGATCTGAGAGAATATTTTTATCATTATAGTTTGATAACTGCCAAGCATATATAAAGGCATCTCTCATTAAAGAGTAGCTCTTTTCCTGATAAGTCTCTAACATAGGAGATATATACTCTCTATACATTTGTACAGGTATAATATCCAAGAAATTTAGAGGAGACATTTGTAATCCAGACTGCAATAAACAGAATTTCATTAGATCTTTAGCAAATTCCTTATCACTCAGATAAAGCTGTTCTCATGCATAAGTTATTGCATTTTGAGCTAAAGGATCTCTATCTATAAAAGGACGTATATTATGTACATCATCTCTTACAGTATTTAATACTGGTACTAAAGCCTCAAATAAGGGATTTTCCCTATATCCTGGATCTTTACGTAGTCTAGCTAACTTCATAGGAACACTATCATTACCAATAAATAGTCTCTTTCTTTCTGAAACTAGAGTCTGACCATTAGCATCTGGAGTGTTTAAAATAATTGCAGTTAAGAAATCATTCTTAAATTTATTTAAAACACTTACTAAGTTATTCCCAGAAATACTAGATTTAGAACTTAAGTATCTATCTATAACCTCATCAAATATACCATTATTACTAGCATTTGTAAACTGCTTATCCCTCATAAGTAAAAATAGAGGTTTAAATAAATTCCTTAAATCTTCTACAACCTTTGCGTAACCTGAAATATATCCAGTACCATCTACAAGATAAGAGAAATTTATTACATCTCCTCCAGATTTTCTACTTTTAGCAAGCTTAATGAGTAATTCTGACAAATTCTTACCTCCATCTTTCGTGTCATATGTAGTGCTCTGCATTGCATCTGCAATAACCCTACCATAATGAACATATCTTAAGAAATCATCTAAGATTTGATTCTGATATGTTAAATCATTTGTTGTAATATATGCCTCAAGATCCTCAGTAGTAAATATTTTATCAGGATGTTCTTTAGGATCGAGCCTAGCAGGATATTTTCTAGAAAGAAATTCTTTTATACCCTCCTTAGTTAATCTTACAATTGCTCTTCCTGCTCTGCCTTCAGCATCTGTAGAACCAACATAATTTTCCTGAGCAATCTGGGATTCATATTGTTGCTGTAGTTTTAAATATTCCCTAATTATTGGTTGATTCATAAACAGAGCTAAAGTATCAGGATGTACCCCTGCCATAGTAAGCATAGTAAGAGTTCCTAAAGTAGCCGGAGTAGCCCCTAGATTGACCCCAAAGGGAGACTTAGCAGCATCTACAGCAGCACTGATCCATTGATTCAGTAACTCAGAAATAGGAATATGCTCTTTCCCTGCAGTGAACTTCCTACCTAGTTGAACCATACCACCATTTTCATTATAAGCAAAGTTGATCTTAGCCTCTTCCACTAATAATCCTAGGTTGTATAATGAAGCAAATACATAGAACTTACCCGCATTAGCAGCAATACCTACTTCTTTCTTACCCGCCATGTAATTCTCAGCTACCTTTAAGACATAAGTGCAGTCTAATAAAGATGGCAAATTAGCTTTTGACTTATAATACTCAGGTTGCAATTCATAAGAATCCCCAAAAACAGCTTTCATGGCTCGCTTAGCGGATTTCTCAAGAATATTTGTCTGAATAGGTGCTATAAAGTTACTAGCATTTTGAGGCATCTGAGCAAGTTCTCTCTGAATCTCAGTAATCCTATTCTCTATAGCTTTCTTATGGAAAACAGTCTTATTAACCTCAGACTCTTCATTTTGAGCTAAAGATTGGAGAATCTCACTATTACCAAAACGAGATGCTAAATACCCTATTACTCCCTCCTCTTTGTTTGTGGATTGTATATACTCAGCATATTGCTCTTCCCAATTATTTAAACTAATATATTTATAATCCTTCCCAATCTTATAGCTATTAGGAACATATAAATACATCTTGTCAATATCATAATCTGAGCCTGCTTTTGCAACAATTTCTGTAGGCAAAACTATAATATCTCCTGCAGATTCTGGTAAAAAGCCTTTGATCTTGAGAGTTTCTATAGAACTTAATCCCTGTGTAGGGATACGGAATCCTATAAGTTGTAATAGCTTTTCAGAAAGGCCTTTTACATCAGTAATCCCTTTATAAGTAGAAGGAATATATACTTCCATAGATGTAATAACAGGCTTACCATCCTTAACTTGAACAACAAAGTCAAGATCAGAGGATCTATATTTCCCATCATCATATTCCCTGGATACACTGTGCTCCCACATAGTAGAAGGCACTTGGAAGGCCGCTGTGCCATTCCGTTTCTGAGATGTAGTAGAGCTAGCAGCCTTACTCATAAGAATACTTTCGATCTTCTCTCTTGTAGGAAGCAAGTCTATGTTGGTATTACCATCCTGCAAGTTATTTAGGGACTCTATAGCTGTAATATAATTATCTGCAAGACCTCTCTCGATAGCTTCAGTCCTTAGGGAAGAAACAAGTACTTGAATTCCTTCTTGTGAAATCTGTCAACCATTATTCCCGGCTATTAGTCCTAATTCCTTAATAAGAAGTTCTCTTCCGAGAGAGATTCGTTCGTTATTAAGAGAAATATATTCGGATACTAGCTCTTCAACATGAACTTTATTTTCCCCAAAATGCTCACTTACAGAGCCCCCATCATAAAGTCCATTTAAAATTTGAACCATCATCTGAGTTCCTGTAATAACATCATGATGCTTATGTTCACCAGTATCTACCTGAATACCTCAATATTCCCAATAAGTATCTTGAGTAAGAAGAGGTTCGGGACCACTATAAGTACCTTCTAAGTCTACAAGAAATTTCCCAGTATGATCATAGAAATCATTAAATGGATGTGCAGTGTTTGTTACTCGAATACCATCTTCATTAATAAATGAATTAGTTCGAGTAGTTACTCCCTTATTAGCAGAGGAGTGCACTACAACACCTATTTGATTTTTGATCATTAACTGATGTAAATTCTGAAGATTAGTACCCTTTAATACTGAGGGAATCAAAGGCATTAAAGATAACTTGTAAAAAGAAGGTTTATATCCTGCTACATTAGCTAAGGGCCCAAAATGTTGAGGCTTTAAAGGATTAAAAACTTGCCGTCCTCAGTCCCCATACTTCAGAGGAATTTCTTTACCAGCAAAATTCCTGAATACTCTTTTATCAACTGGAATATTATTATATTCTTGAACTTCTCATTGATAAAGTTTTTCTGAATCAGTAGTCCAATCTCCTACCCGTACCTTGAATTCTCTATATGCATCCAGAGAGATCATGCCAAAGCTATCACCCTCAGTCATATCTGCATATGCAGCACTGTTTAGACCTAACTTACCACTCTGATCTGCTAGAGCACTAGTCATCATATTCTCAAAAGAAATTTCCTTGTTTGAATTATTATATTCATCCAAGACTTTTTCCTTTAAGCTTTGATACTTTTTATTGTCTTTATCTATAATCTCTGCAATAGGGTAGAGACTTTTTGAATAAGAAGAAACATCAGAGAAGACCGCAGTTCTTAATATTGGAGAACCATTATTATCAACTAGATTTTCAGCTCCATCAATACGCTTGAAATAAGTCTTAATAGCTCTATTTATCATATCTCCTGTAAGACATGTCTTCTTAGCACCCATAGCTCCATTATGCCTCTTGAATTCATCGCCTAGAGTTTTATAAAAAATATTGTCCCCATAGAGTACTTTGCTCTGTTCTGTATTACCTATAGCATAATTAATAACTGCAAGTCTTAACCAATTTAAAACTTCGGCTTTAGGGAAAATAGTTTGAGTAGAATTAGTACTTAACTTTAAGGAATTATTTACAACATCCCCATTAGGTAACTCTAATAACCCTCCTAGATCTATTAAAGTTAGGTATGCATTATTAGTAAGAGTAGTAATTACTTTCTCTATTCTAGATTCTAGAGCCTCTGTACCAATAGAATTTATAAATCTAGTTGCAAAGTCTTCAGGAGATTCTTGAGTATCTAGTATATTCGCTTGCTCCTCTGTAGTAAGCAGAGTTTCTATAAATACACCTTTAGAATAATTCTTATTAAAGTTTGTAAATGCTCTATCTTTAGAGTGGGAGCGTGCTAATTCATCTCATAAATACCCTTTAAAAACCTCGTAAATCTCTTTTAGAGGAGTAGAAATATCTACCCAAGTACTACCATGATCTAAGAACCTCTCTTGACCATTATCTGCGGGTCTCATAATATTGTCTTTACCCTCCATAGTAAGATTAAGTACTGTAGATAATTTATCAAGAGGTTTTAAATCCTTATATTCAACACCTGTAGAACTTGCCCGTGAAGCCTCTTTATTTCCTTCATGAATAAGAACACTTACATAAGGAATTTTGTGAGATAAAGCTCCATTCAATAATAAAGAGTGAGTGATATAGGGATTGTCTACTGTCCTTAAGTGAGGTAATTCTGATATAAGTCTAGAAGGATTCTCTATTAATCTATTTAGTTTGTTTATTACTTGATTTATATAACCAGGTTTCTGAAGATCATAGATTCTCTCATCTCCAATGGAAATATGAGAATTTTCTAATGTCTCAATTCCTAGATTAATCTGAATATCCAGAAAAACACCTAAGTTCTCATTCCTCTCTCCCTCTCTTGACTCAAAAAGTACGGGCACTTTAAGCTTGCCAGTTGTTATTTGATATCAAAGATGAGAGACTTTATCTAGAAAAGCCTTTGTTTTTGTAGCATTTCTTAAAGTTACTGGATTCTTTATATTAAACTCGATACCTAAAGCTTTTAGAAATTCTAAAGCTTTTTGATCAGAAGGAACTGAGGGAAATGCTGCTTTTAGATTTGCTGTATTATATTCTCAAGTATTCTTAGTCTTTGTATAAAATGGACTAATTTGAGAATCGCCACTTGTAAGCTTCTTTACAAGATTTGCCCTTCAGTCAGAACGTATCCTGGATCTTTGCCCTACAGTGGATGCATTAAATATAGTATATTGTCCATTTTTTCGAGTCAATCCTATAATGTAAAAATTTCTATTGTTATTAAAAGACTGAATAAATTGAATTACCTGTAAAGCATCTGCTGCAGACCAAGACTCTGATTTATCAAGCTTTAGCCATGATGAAATAATCTTATTATAACTTGACCCATCTTGATTAAGAATTGTTACTTCTTCATCTTTAATAAGTTGATAAATTGCAGGGTATTCTTCAGCAACTTCTGTTAATCTTTGGGAAAGCTCAGATACTGAGATACCTGTAGGCATATTAGCAAGCTTATTTCCTATAATATTAAATACCTTACCAAAATCTTCAACTTCATTCATACCTAAGCTATTAAGGTATGGTTCGTAAGTTCTATCTTTCGTGTTAAAGTTTCTCTTAAATAAAGTACTTAGTAATAATTTTACTATCTTATTAGAATTAACCTTACTACTCATTGTAATAGACTCTGCAAATAGAGCTGCAGAATCCCTACCTTGATTAAATTCCCCTCCAGAGATTTCACTCGCAGCAGCTTGATAATCTTCACTTGTACTAAGCTCTAACCGGTATTGAACTAATTTAGTTTGTGCATGTAAAACTTTTATACCAGAAGGACTGTCTCAAGTTTTTAGAATAGTCAGTAGCTTTTGAGTTCTGTCTTTTAAAATAGTCTTATCATTAACACTTAAAGTAGGATCCTTAAGCTTACTTATATTAGCTTGAATAGCTGCCTGAAACTGGCCTTTAGCACTATTATAAGCTTTAGAGACGATTTCTGCATTATTCTCTTCAAGAATATCTACTAAACTTCCCTGTTCCTTGAAATATTGTAAAAACCAACAATGTAAACTATTTACAGCATCGTTAGTAGTAATAGCATCTAACCCTGGAATAATCCTAAATTTCTTAGTAGGAGAAGCTAACGTAATATAATCTTTCCTAGTAAAATCATGATTTTTAACATAGTTTATAACTGATTCTATACTATTAGTCCAGTCTCTATTTCCTTGAATATTAAAGAGTCATGCTATGAATTTCTTTATCTTGTCAAAGATTTGCTTAATTCAGGAATTAGACTCTTGGTCCATAGCCATAAAATCTGAGAAAACTTCTGCTAAAACTTCTTCAGCAAGAGCTTCTCTAGATAAATCTGGATATAAACCCTTTTCTGTATCAAAATAATTTTTATACTCTGGATTATTTAAAGCTTCTTTAATAAGCTTTTGCTTTTCATCAGGAGTTAGAATACAATCCAGTACAACATGAAAAGCCTCATGATAGGTAGTTTTGTCTGTAGCTCCTTTATATAAAGTAACTGCACTATTTTCAAATAAGCCTACAATATTATTTGAGACAGCTCTGTCTATAATATTAAAGTCTATATCTGGAAATTTCTTTATAAACCAATCCTTAGATTTCTGTATAGCCATCTTAGCATCTTCACTCATAGGATTGTGACTGATACTATATTTCGCTGCACCAGATATTACTATAGGTGTCTGTATCCCTTCTTTTAAGACCTCATCAGCTTCTGCAAATAATGCTGCTAATTCCTCATCCTCACCTACGACTTCTTGAGCTGGAGTAGACCCTGTAACAGGAGAAACATTAATAGAAACTTTAATATTAGGATATTGACCTCTATAAGCCTCGTTAGCAAACCTAGTAGCACCTTTTTCAAGATCACTGATACTATAATCCCCATTCTTAGTAATTCAGTTTATTAATTCTCCCGCTAATAAGCCAGTAGCATCTCCACTGCTAGTATACTCCCCACTCTCTTTGCTTAAGTAAAATGTAGTAATATCAGAATCTGGATTGCTTGTACGATACTGTATTGATACCTTTCCTCCAGAATTAATAAAATCTTGAATATCTGTAGTATTACCTAAACTTTTGGGAGTAGACTCTTTAGCATTTGAAATTTGTGTAACTACCTCTTTAGAAGTAGTCTCAACCTGTAGAGGTTCAAATATAGCATATCTTTCAACAGTACTATAAGGACTAGTTATATTATCTACAAAGTCTACTAAATTTTCTCTAGCAAAATCATGATAATTAGTATATTGTTTAGCTAGAATTGTTCCATCTTCTAAAACTCTAGTAGGGAAATAGTAAGGGCTAGTACTACTAGGATTCATTAAAGAAACTCTAATATTATAGAAGGATTTCTTTAAATATGAGTCTAATACAGAGAAAAATGCTTCATTAGGAATAAGATTACCTTGGGCATCTCTAGCAATAGCACTTACCTCAGTGCCTCCTATTTTTCAAGTACTTGTAATATACCCTTTATTATTTGTATAATTAGTGATTATTTTAGAAGAGTTCCCTAAATGATTGGAATCACCAGAATATCTTAATATATCTCTTAGTAAAGAGAAAAAGTTTTTCTCTACTATAGTATCCCCAGCTTTAAATCGCAGAGTTCCTCTACTGATAAAAGATTTATGGTCAGCTTTTATAGACTGATTAATATAAGTCCTAAACAAATCTAAAATTAACTCTCTGGTAGAATCCTTAATAGGCACAGAATTGGCTTTATAGAAATGCTTAGTATTAGTATCCTCTATTGCTGCTGTACCTGGAGGAATAATAAAGTCTCGGCCTTCCTGAGTAGTAATTCGGCCATTTAAAGAAACATAGACAACTAAATTCCCTAATGAAAAATTTTCAGGTAAAGAATCCTTAAGAGGTCTAAGTTGAGCAGGGGCTTTTCGAATAATATGAGCATGATCCTTATCTACAACGCCATTACTGGCACCAGAAAATACAACTGGAACTGACTGCCCATTACGAAGGTACTTTCATACAGAATTTTCATACTGCTGTTTAAAATAATTAAATTCATCAGGACCTCCAAAATATTTAGCTGTTGAGGCCTTTCCTTTTATGTCAGAGACAGTAGTATAAACATTCTTAGAAGAATCAAAAGTAGTATCTAAAGAATTACCATTAGAATCTATATAACGACCTTCTTTATCTGTTAATATTAACCTTCCAGCAAGTTCTCCTTCATACTCAAAAGGTACTATAATACCTCTATACTTTGTAATATCATGAGTATTAAGGAAATCAAATCATCTAACTTGGTCAGGAAGATTAGCCTTTCTACTAGCTACCTCAGAACCTCTTGAAGCAAATCAGTAATTCTCCGCTGACCTCATAGGAGGATCCCAGAGACTATCGGTGGAAAATTCTGCTTCATAATTATCACTTCGTTCATCTTCAAGGGGTTCAATACTAGTATCAGTATCTATTGTAATATTAGTAGGTACTTCTGATTCTGTAGTAGATTTTTTAGCTTCTTCCTGTACAGTTTGACGTTCTATTCTAGATAGAGCTGATTGGTACAAAAGACCAAGTTCCTCTGTAGCTTCCTCACTTAGGGATTCACCTGTAGTATGTCTAGTATACCAAGCATCAAGATCTTCTGTAAAATTAATCTTATTAACTTCATCTCTTAGAGCTTTCTTTTCCTTAGAAGTAAAAAATTTGACTTCAGCAGTAGTATCTTCAGTTTGCTCTGTATTATTTTCTATGTTTCCTGAAGTATCCTCTGAAATAAAACTTTCTAAATCTTTTGAAGCTACTGGCCTCTCTTGCCCCATCTCATCTTTGAGCATAGGGAGATTATAAGTATTAGTTTCATCATTATAATGTCTCAGAAAGTAGGTATCCCCATCTTTAACAACCTTAGCTCTAGCAGTAGGAATAATCTGTCTATTCTCATCTACTTGTACTAAAGGAATATCAACTTTTGTTTCTATTGCTTTTTTCTCAGCTTCTTCAGCTTCTTTAGCAGTTCTAGCTATTTCAGATTCCACTCACTTTTCTTGATAACTTTCATCTGTAATTTTTTCATATTCTTTATCTAGTTTATCAAGTTGGTTTCTTACTTGCTTATATTGAGAAATTCTCTCTTTAAGAGCTGTGTAAGCTTCAGGGGAAGATTCCTCTAATAAATTCGAAGCAACATTATTCTCTATATTTAGATCAGAATCTAGAGTAATTCTGTAGTCCTTACTTTTAGTGTTTAAGGATTCATTTACTTCGTTAACTTTAGCATTGATATCTTCTTTTAATCCTTTAGCCCAATTCTCTAAAACATAATGATTAACTCTATTATTATAAATATCATTACCATTAGGGCTGTGAGAAGCTAATATATATTCATTCTCAGCATTATTTATATAATCCAGGAATCTCTTAGCTTGCTCTCTTTCTTCAGGAGCTCTTGTAGAGTCCTCTATAATATCAATAGTAGATCTTTCTAGAGCTTCTATAGTACCATTTCTAAAGGCTTCTGTTGTTAGATCTGCAGCCTCTTTATTTCATATAGCATCTGCAGTGACTTCATCTCCTCTAGATAAAGCTTCTGCTTTCAGAGCTTCTGCTTGAACAATATTATTTACTTTAGAATTAATATCCTTTATGAATGTCTGCTGTTTAGTATAAGCTTCGTAGAGTGCATCTCTCTGTTTACGACCAAGAAGATCTCCTCTGGAAGCATTAGCTACTACTCTAGAGATGGCCCTTTGAGCAGGTCCTGTAACAGCTCCCATAAGGCCCTCTACAATAGCTTGCTTAGAAGTGCCAAAGGTTAAAGCACGATCAAAAAAATTATCAGCTAACATTTTATCTTCAGGAGTTTCAGTACCTACAGCCTTTCTAACCTGGTACTCCCCTTCCATCTGAAAAATATTTTGCCCAATTTCTTCTGCTCCTTCCTTAAAAGATTGAAGTAAAGGGTTCTCTACAGAAAGCTGGGTCATATTCTTAATAGCTGCTAATTTTTCCTTAGGATTCTTTAGCAGTGCTTGCCTGAATGCATTTTTTGATTTAACAAGTCCATGAAGACCTATAATATCTGTAAGCGCAAATGCTCGATTTCTTGATACAAACCTCTCTTGCTCCTCTCCAATTTTTGCCTGGAGTTCAGTAT
>ENA-OPWR01000065-OPWR01000065.1-human-gut-metagenome-genome-assembly--contig:-NODE-65-length-95218-cov-4.641153_pt1 | contig 95218 bp, 101 predicted proteins | sample MGYA00241507_ERZ502006 | MGnify/ENA primary metagenome ERZ502006 (study PRJEB25962, sample SAMEA2043041) | human gut metagenome | biome: human gut; feature: human-associated habitat; material: faeces...
CACCAGAAGAAGATGAATTGTTAGTTAGAAATACCAGAGATGAATTTGTTCGTAGGGAAGCTTTGGCTGAAGGACTTGCTGAAGGAGAAGCTAAGGGAAAAACCGAAGGAAAAACTGAAATTGCAAAAAATCTACTAAAAAAAGATTATTCTATCGAAGAAATAGTTGAAATAACTGGACTAACTAAAGAAGAAATAGAAAAACTATAAATTTATTATAATTTCAAAAGAGTCAACTAGACAAAGTTGACTCTTTTACATTAATAATTAATTAAAATAAATTCTTGCTTTAGATAAATTTTTAAGCCTATTAATTTTAACATAACTTTGAGTGGATGAAAAAATAAGACCATAAACAGAACCACAAATAGAGATCCACCCAATCATTAAAATGACTTCTTTTAAAATACTAGCAAATCCCGTATAATAAAGAATAAGTAAAGCTATGCCTATAACTAAAAGAATAGCTTTTTTATCTTGTTCTTTTTCATAAGAATAAAGTAAATCTTGAACCATTATTCCATAATTTTTTCTTATAATATCAATCATATCTTGTTTTTCATCATCACTTATTTTAACTTTACTATCTATATTTATAATTATTTTATCTTTACAACTTCCTTCTAAACTTTCATTATAAATATAGTCACTTAATTTCTCATTAATTTTATGATTATTAAACTTATTATAAAAATCACTTTTCTTATTTAAATTTACTAGTATCTCCGTAGCCATTTTTACCTCTTTCTTTCTAATTTCATAAAATGATACTTTTGATTATCTATAAGTTCATCTATTGCTTCAATTACTTTATGATTATAGACAAAATATAAATCACAATCAACCCCATGTCTATTCATTATAATCGGGTCTACACCCAAAGTATCTTCAACTAATGCTATTTTATCAAAATTAAAACTTTCTTTATAATTATCCAAAAACCAAATTATTCTTTCTCCTAGAGTTGTAAAATATAACTCTTCTCTAGTTTCCAATTTATTTCCTATAACAAATCCATCTTCTAAAAATTGAGGTCCCATTTGAATAGGTATATTTTTTATTCTAATTTTATCTAAGATATCATAAAGAGTTATAAACGTTTCGTCAAAACTAAAGGAAGAATTTAAAGTAAGAATTATATTTTCTCCATATTTTTGATAAAGCATTTCTATATACTCTACTATTTTATCTTTATTACTATTGCTTAATGTAACTGCAATCCACATAAAACCACCCATACCTAAATTATACTATTATACTATCTATTTTTCAATATATCTTATATTAATATCCACATCTCCACTTATACCATCTACTCTACCATTACTACATATTTGCCAAAAAGAATAGTCACCAGTATAATTAGTATTTTTAGTATAATGTGCAAGCCATACTGGATAAGAAGTTGGCAACCATATATTTTCTAAATACGTTTTGCTACTATAAAGCATTGCATCATATCCTGCATCTTTAATGGTATCCATAAAACCTTTAGCAATATTAGTAAGGCCAAAGAAACTTACATCAAATTTATTAAAACTACCCCAGTTTTCCCAGTCAAAAGCAATAGGTAAATCAACTTTATAATCTTTAATTTGCTCTACAATCCATTTAGCATCACTTATAGCTCTATCTATTGTACTTGCATATGAATAAAAATATATCCCAACTGGAATACCTACAGCATTAGCATTTTTAACGTTTTGAATAAACTTACTATCAACAAAATTTTCACCATTTAAACCATTTGATGAACCAACTCTTATAATAACAAATTCTACACCAGAAGCCTTTAATTTACTAAAATCAATATCTCCTTGCCATTTAGAAACATCAATTCCAATTTGCGTATCATCATTTTTATAATCTTTAACTATTTGACTAAAATCAGTAGTTACTTTTTCAGTATTACTATTACTTCCACCCTTTTTAGGCTCATTTACATTTAAAGTAAAATTTTTTTCTGCTTTATTACCATTACTATCCTCAGCTTTAAATACTAATTTATAACTACCAACTTCATCTAAATTATATTCTCCTTCAATATAGCACTTAGGATTACTATCATAATTATCTCCACACATAATTTTATCAAGCAAATAATCTTCACTTCCTTTAGTAACATTATAACTTTTACCAAGCCATATTAAAGGTGCTTCTTTATCAACAACATCAATTACATAACTATACTTTATTTTAATGCCATCTTCATTTACAAATTCAAAATTAATAGTCTTCTTACCTAACTTATCAGTATCTATTACATAATCATCTACTATCTTACCATTAATGCTCTCAATAAAAGATGAAACTCTTAAAGTATCAGCAAAATTTGCTTCTAATTTTTCCAACAACTTAACTTCTACTTTAGCAGTTTTGACTCTAATATATCTATATAAAAAATATCCACCAGTACTAAGTAATAATATTCCAACTATTATACTTATTATAATAATTATTTTTTTCTTATTCATTCTTACTTCACCTAACTAAAGTATACGAATTATTCATTAATAAATCAAGGAATAATTAATAAAAAAATAATAATTTTTCAAAAAAATATAGAATATAAATATACAATTTATATCCTATATTAACTACAAATTATATTTAGCCACTAGTTTATGTAAATTGGTGAATTTTTAGTTCCATTACCTTCGACATAAGTTACAGAAGATGTGAGATTGAAGACTGGACGCGCACCGAACGCATCATTGCTAATGCTGCCGCTGCCCACGATGCCGGTGTAAGACACATCGAACGCAATGCTCGAATAGTCCGAATCTCGGGAAATTGTCCATTCTTCAAGCCCCATATACATCCAATTAACATTTTTAATGGCTTCGCCATTATAAGTATTTAAATTAGCTGTCCATGCACTTGGGGCTGCTGCAAATCCATAGTCACTTGCATACATTAATCCAACTTTTGCACTGTATGTTGTTGCATTATCTGTTGTATTTTTCGTCACTGGACTCACAATTTCATTTTGATATGCTGTTTTAGCTGGTTGGTTATCTATATTTGCCCATGTATTCCCTCCAACTTTCCATGTTGTTTCTGCTATTTTAGCTGCCCATTCACTTCTTATATTATTGATGAAATTTGTATTTAAATTTACTTTATTTAAATTACTTTCACTCCATGTGTTTTTACTTGTTGCTTTATTCCAATAATATGTATTTATTGTTGTTAAACTTCCCTTATAATATGATGCATTTGGTGTTCCTGTACCTTTATAATCTCCATCTGTTCCTAGTAATGCACTTGTTGCATAATCATATTTGATTAATTTTACTTGGTTTCCAAATACTCCTATTATTCTGTACAAATTATCTGTTGGACATGGTGTTGTGTTTGTTCCAAAACATACAAAGTTATTTGGATTTGCTCCTGCATATCTGTATGAATTATCTCCTGCACCATTGTCAAGTGCGCTATCATGATGATATATATTTGTATATGAAGATGTACTATTTTGACTTAATGTTGTTATACAAGTTGATAATGTTTCTCCTCCATTACAAACATCAGATACGACTGTTGGTGGCACATATACATCAAAATACACATAACACTTATCTGACACATTACCACTCATAAGAACTCTTTTATTTGTATCATCCCATGAAAGTTCTCCACCATTTTCACATTTTGAAAGAATTGTATTAAATACATAACCATCTGTTGGCCACCCATTTGCAGTTGTCATTTTGTAATTTCCACTTCCAGCTTCTGTTTCTAACATCATACTAATTGTATCATTATACCGTATAACTTCATTATTATTTACATTTTCATAGCTATCGTTTGAATTTGTTAAATAATTATAAAAAAACATAGAAAATGAACCTATAATTATCCCAAACACCAAAAATGCAATTTTTTTCATAAAATGCCTCACTTCTAATTTTTATTACAAATAAAATATAACATTATTAACCACAAAAGTCAACGGATATCCGTAATAAAGTTAAAAAATATAAGATAAAATGAAGTTATCAATAGGTGATAAAATATGAAATTAAATGAAGCAACAAGTCAAAGAATAATAGAACTATGTAACAAATCTCCATACACTTTAACAAAATTAGCAGAATTATCATATATTCCTGCTTCTACTTTTAGTGATATGTTAAACAATAAAAGAGAAAATCCAAGCTCATTAATAATATATAAAATTTGTAGAACATTAAACATAGAACTAAAAGACTTTTATAACTCAGATTTATTTAAAAACCTAGATGAATAGAAAAAATGTTACAAGTTATTTTGTAACATTAATAACAGATGATATAGGTATTATATAATTTTTGCCATCAAGTTTCATTAAATTATCATATAAACAAATTATTCCACCTGTAGCAATTTCTTTTTTACTATTTTCTAAATATTTAAAATTAGATATCATTGAACTATTCGGAGAAGCAGTCTTCTTTATTTCAAATGGATATAATTTATTATTTTTATACAGCACTAAATCTATTTCATGTTTTTCTTTATCTCTATAATAAGAAAGATTAGGCTTTAAACCCCTAGCATTATATGACTTAATAATTTCACAAACTACAAAATTTTCTAAATAATGACCAGAAACTGAACTAAGTTGCAAATCTCTTTCATTTTCCCAACCAGCTAAATATGCAGCAAGACCTGTATCCATAAAATATATTTTAGGTATATGCGTCATTCGTTTAAGTTGAGAAGACATATAAGGTTCAAGCAAATAAACAATACCTGAGGAAACAAGTACAGATACCCAAGAAATAATTGTTGGCACGCTAACTCCACAATCTTTTGCTATATCAGAATAATTAAGTTGTTCTCCAATTCTTGAAGCAATACTTACCATAAACTTTTTAAATTCTTCAAGTTTCCCAACTTCTATTAGCTGACGTACATCTCTATCTATATAAGTATCAATGTAATTTTGGAAATAAAGATTTCTATCAATTTCTGGATTATCATAAAATTCGGGCATTCCCCCCATAAAAATTACTTTAAATAAATCATTAACATCAATTTTTGGTGCTTTTTTCAAATCGTCAGGATTAAATATTTCTTTTTTTTCATTTTTTACTATTTCAGAATATGTAAAACTATTTAAATTTATAATTCCTACTCTTCCTGCTAAAGACTCAGATGCATTTTTCATTAAATTAAATTGTTGTGAACCAGTAAGCCAATATTGGCCTTTATCTTTGGAATTATCAACATTAATTTTAATATATGAAAATAAATTTGGTGCATATTGAGCTTCATCAATAAATAATGGAGCATGATGTTCTTCCAAAAATAACTTTGGATCATCTTGAGCTTGCTTTCTTAAAACTTGATCATCTAATGTAACATACCCCATATTTTCGGGTTTTAAATTTTTTAATAAAGTTGTTTTTCCGGTTTGTCTTGGTCCTGTAACAAGCAAAACTCTAAAAGTGGAATTAATTTTTTTTATTATTTCTGTTGCTTCTCTATTATACATAAATACCTCTTTTCTAGGCTCATTATAACACCTTACTTTAAATTAGTCAAGGATATGACTTTAAATTAGTCAGGAGTATGACTTTAAATTAGTCAGGAGTATGACTTTAAATTAGTCAAAAAAGATGAAGTTAAAATTAATCTAACTTCATCTTTTTATACATATTTGTAACATTTTTATTAGTTTGAACAGCAAGTTCTTCTAGAGAAATACCATACAAATTAGCTACAAATTTAGCTACTTCTAACACATGTCCAGGATTATTTTGTTTTCCTCTAAAAGGTTCAGGTGTAAGATATGGACTATCAGTCTCTAAAACAATATGTTCAAATCCAACTTCTTTAATGACATCTTTAATTTTAGAATTTTTAAATGTTATAACACCATTAACACCTATCATATATCCCATTTTAATGTATATTCTCGCAGTTTCTAAACTTCCAGAAAATGAATGAATTACACCTTTACAATTAAATTTTTTGAGAGAATTAATTGTATCTTCCGTAGCATCTCTTGAATGCACAATAACAGGTATATCATATTTTTGAGCTAAAGAAAGCTGCATTTCAAATAATTTAATTTGTTCATCTTTATTTTCTTTTGTATAGTGATAATCCAAACCAATTTCACCAATAGCAACAATTTTTTTATTAGAAATATTATTCTCAATAAATTTTATATCATCTAAAGAATAACCATCTACATCTTCTGGATAAATACCAATTGCACCATACATACACGGATATTTTTCTACAAGTTCAAGTACCTCTTTATTAGATTCATCATTACTACCATTATTAATAACATATTTTATATGATTATTACTTGCATTTTCTAAAACTTCATCTATATTTTCATAATCAGATTTAAATACATGGCAATGTGTATCAACAAAATAATTATTCATTTACTTCAATCCTATTAAACAATATTTCAGGTTTATTTAATGTAATTCCACATTCTAAATTACCAAATTCACTTATACTTTCAATGCTTCTTTCATTTGTATTAAGTTCATTTAATATTTTTTCACTTGTTACATTAATAAATGGTTCAAGAAGTATAGCACATACTCTGATACTTTCTAAAATGTTGTATAAAACTGTTTTTAATCTATCATGTTTAGCCTCATCTTTAGCAAGTATCCATGGTGTAGTTTCATCAATATATTTATTACATCTTTTTAAAACTTCAAATATTTCTTCTAAAGCTTCATTTACTTTTAAACCATCCATTTTTTCATCAACTTTTACCTTTAAACTTGTAACAGAATTAATTAATTCATTATCAATTTCTTCATTTACTCTTGGATTTTCTACCATACCATCAAAATATTTATGACTCATGCTTATTGTTCTATTAACTAAATTTCCTAAGTTATTTACCAAATCAGCATTTGTTCTATTAATCAAGGCTTCTTCAGAAAAAGCACCATCACTTCCAAAAGAAACTTCTCTTAAAGCAAAATATCTAACAGCATCAACACCATAAGCATCAATATATTCCCTTGGGTCTTTATAATTACCTAGTGACTTAGAAATCTTACCACCATTTATAACAAGCCATCCATGACCAAATACTTGTTTTGGAAGTGGTAAATCTAAAGCCATAAGAAGTGCTGGCCAAATAATAGCATGAAATCTTGTAATTTCTTTTCCAACTAAATGTAAATCAGCTGGCCAATATTTTTTAAATAATGGAGCATTTTCATCTGGATAACCTAAAGATGTAATATAGTTTGATAAGGCATCAATCCATACATAAATTACATGCTTTGGATCAAAATCTACAGGAATTCCCCACTTAACTGAAGTTCTTGACACACATAAATCTTCAAGTCCTGGTTTAATAAAGTTATTTACTAGTTCATTTTTTCTTGAAACAGGTAAAATAAATTCAGGATTTTCGTCATATAACTTAATCAATCTATCTTGATATTTAGATAATTTAAAAAAGTAAGCTTCTTCAGTAACAGTTTTAACTTCACGACCACAATCTGGACATTTACCATCTATAAGCTGAGTTTCAGTCCAAAAGGATTCACAGGGAACACAATATAAACCTTCATAAGAACCTTTATAAATATCCCCTTGGTCATATAATTTTTTAAATATTTTTTGCACAGCTTTAACATGATTTTCATCAGTTGTTCTAATAAAATAATCATAAGATATATTTAAACTTTTCCATAAATCTTTAGCATTTTCAATTATAACATCAACATATTCTTTTGGTGTTACACCAGCTTCCTTAGCTTTTTGTTCAATTTTTTGACCATGTTCATCTGTTCCTGTTTGGAAAAACACATCATATCCATTTAATCTTTTATATCTTGCAATAGCATCGGCTATTATAGTTGTATAACAATGACCAATATGAAAATTTGCACTTGGATAATATATTGGTGTTGTTATGTAATATTTTTTATTCATTTTTATTTCCTTCTTTCTTTTTATTTGTACTACCTATGCCACCAGTTCTAACTGCATCAGCTTTATCATCATCAGTTGTTAAAAACTTAACGAATATTCCTTGGACATAAGCATCTCCTTTGTTAATTATATATTCTTTATCACCATGATTTTGAAGACAAATCCACATATGACCTTCATTATCTGGATTATTATAATAATCACTTTCTATAATTCCCACTTGATTAGTAAGTCTAACATTATATTTAAACCCCATACTACTCCTTACTACGAGCATTAGCATTTCATCACTTTCAAAAGTAGCTTTATAACCAGTTGGTATCTTTACAATCTCATTTGGTTTAATAACATAATCTTTTATGGCAAAAAAATCATAACCTGCACTATATTTTGTCCCTCTTAAAGGGAGCATATAATCATCATATAAAGTTTTATTATCTCCAAAAACTTTAACAAATTCAGGATAACTTATTTTTTCAAACTTTCTCATAAAAACCTCCAATAAAAAAATCACAAACTAAGGACGAGTATAACCCGCGGTACCACCTTAATTCATGATTTATCATGCAACTTAAAATCTTTAACGTAATTACCCGATTTTAACTCCAGAGCCATGTTCGACTATCTTCATTTTTTCTTTTCCACCAACCAAGAAATCTCTATAAAACTAAGATATCTACTCTTTCCTTCTTCGTCAAACTAAACATAGTTTACCATACATTTAAGTTTAATTCAAGTTAAAATATATCAATTTTATCAGCAATAATCTTTGCTAGTAACTTTCCTAAAGAACTATAATCATTATCATTATCACTTATAATTATAACAAGTCCCAACGAGTCACTTGATGCAATAATAGGTATAATGGTAAAATATCCGCTTATATCAATGCCTAAATTTATTGTTGATAACTCTTTACTTATAAACATTTTTCTATTATCAATAAGTTCTAAAAATTTGTTATTAAGTTTAGTATTTTCCACAATGTCCTTATTCGAAGCGGTAATCACCTTTTCTCTATCCGTAATTACTAAATCAACATTATAAATATTCTTAATTAGTTCACATAACTTACTACTTAAATCTTCATACTTTCTAACCTCAAAATATTTTTTTAATATAATACTATCTTCACTAGTAAATATTTCTAAAGTTTCACCATCTCTGATACCTAAGTTTTTTCTAATTTCCTTAGGAATAACTATTCTTCCAAGTTCATCTATTTTTCTTGTTACACCAGTTTGTTTCAAAAAAATTCACTCCACTTCATTACTTATTGTGGAGCAAATTAAATTTTTTATGTATTAAAGTATCTTTTCAAGTAAAGTTACTATATAAAATATAAAATGTTTAGGTAAATCTTTAGTATAAAGTAAAATACTAATTTTCTTATTAACATATTTTATATTAAAACTTCTTGATAAGTTCATAGCTTCGATTAAAAGCTTATCACCCTTAATGTTACTTGATATTTCTTCAGGTAAAGTTATTTCAATACTTCTATCTGTTTGGATAACTTGATTAATATTATATTTTTTAGCAATTTTTTCAAACCATTCTTCATACATATAAACAAGCATATCATCAGTAACTTTACCAAATCTATCTTCAAGTTCACTTTTTATTTCTAACATCTTTTCATAAGAATCAATTTCATTAATCTTTTGATGTATTTCAATTTTAATATCTTCATCAGATACATAAGTATCACTAATATGTGTATTTACATTAATTAAAGCTTGGGTATCAGTATCTTCCTCTTCCACAGTTTCTCCACGTTGACGTTTAATTTCATCTTCAACCATTTTCATATAAAGTGAAATACCAACACTATCAACAAAACCAGCCTGAGAAGCTCCAAATACATCACCTGCACCTCTCAAACTTAAATCCCTCATAGCAATTCTATATCCACTACCAAGTTCCGTAAATTCTTTAATAGTATTAAGTCTTTTAATGGCAATATCATTAAGCATTTTATTTTTTTCATACATTAAATAAGCATAAGCAACTTTATCACTACGACCAACACGACCACGTATTTGATATAGTTGACTTAAACCAAAATTATCAGCATCATGAATAATTAATGTATTTACATTTGGTATATCAATTCCACTTTCAATTATTGTTGTACAAATTAAAATATCAAACTCATTATTTATAAAAGATGTCATTATATTATCAAGTTCATCTTTTTCCATTTTACCATGGGCAAAATTTATTCTAGCATCAGGCACTAATTCATGTATATGGTTCATATATTTTTCAATAGTTTCCACTCTATTATAAAGAATAAATACTTGTCCTTTTCTAGCAAGCTCTTTATAAATAGCATCTTTAATTAAAAAATCATCTTCAACTGCTACATAAGTTTGAACTGGATATCTATTAACTGGTGGTGTATCAATAACTGATAAATCTCTAAGACCTGACATAGCCATCTTTAAAGTTCTAGGTATCGGAGTTGCACTTAAAGTTAAAACATTAACATCACTTTTCATAGTTTTAATTTTTTCTTTGTGAGTAACACCAAATCTTTGCTCTTCATCAACCACAAGCATCCCTAAATTCTTGCAAACGATATCATCACTAAGTATTCTATGAGTACCAAATAATATATCAATTTTACCTTTTTTTAAATCTTCAAGTATTCTATGAGTTTCTCGAGCACTTACATGTCGATTTAAAAGAGCTATTTCTACAGGCCAATTTTTAAACCTTTCTTTTGCTACATTATATTGTTGTTTTGAAAGTATTGTAGTGGGACACAAATAAAGTACTTGTTCATTATTTAAAACTGCCTTAAACATTGCTCTCATTGCAACTTCTGTTTTACCAAAACCTACATCTCCGCATAATAATCTATCCATTGGATTGTCTTTTTTTAAGTCATTATTAATTTCTAGCACTGCTTTAGCTTGGTCTACCGTCAAGGCATACTTAAATTCACTAGCAAATACATCCTCTTCAGGATAATCTTTATAAGGCTTCTTTTTAAGTTCCAATCTTTTTTTATAAAGAATAATAAGTTCTCTTGAAATATCCTTAACTTTTTCAGAAATATATTTTTTAGTTTTTTCCCAATTTGTACTTCCAAGTTTATTAAGTTTTGGTTTTATTCCATCCTTACCAGTATATTTATAAATTAAATTAATTTTTTCAACTGGAACATAAATCTTATCTGAACCTTCATAAAATATTGTCAAAAAATCTTTTTGAACTCCGCGAACAGTTAAAGTCGTTATCCCTTGATAAATACCAATCCCATGAGAAATATGTACAACATAATCTCCTTTTTCAAGTTGATTAAAATCCTTTATTCTTTTACCAACATGGAAATTATTTTTGTAAACTCCATTACTTGATTTAACATCTTCAATATCATTTTCAGAAATAACTACATACTTATCAAGTATAAAACCATGAGATAATTCTTTCATTACAACATGAGCACTAGGTATAATCTTAAGTAGCTTTTTCTTTTCTTCTAATTTACTTAAATAAAAATATACTATTTTTCCTGCTTTAATCCAAGAATCATAATCAGCGGCCAATTTTTCAAAATTTTCTTTGTAATTTATAATACTTTGTGCTTTTAAATTTAAACTTCCACTTGAAAATAAATTTACATATATTCTATCATTATCATGAATATCATCTAAGGAATACATCAAATCTTCATTTATTTCATTTGACTCTTTATATTCAGATATATCATCAAATAATTTAGAATATGATGCTTCTATCTGAGATTTATCTACATAAACCACCAATGGATTATCAGCATAATCAAATAAAGAATTTTTATCATTTGATACCATTTCATCAATAGCTTTAATTTTAATATCATGAATATCATCATTTGACATCTGCGTATTTTCATCAAAGTATTTAATATTATCGATTACATTACCATCAAATTCAATTCTAACCGGATGAACATAATCAATCGGATACAAGTCTAAAATAAATCCACGAACAGCATATTCTCCGGACATTGTAACCAAAGACTCACGATGATAACCTAAGTTATTCATTTCTTTAACTAAATCATCACGTTTAATAATATCATTTTTCTTAATATCAATATAATTTTTAATACTAGCACTAGGTAAATATTTTAAATATCCCATTAAATTTGTAACTATAATATATTTATTACCACTTTTTAATTTATCTAAAGTTTCAAGTCTTTTATACTTAAGTTCGGGACTGCTTGCCACTAACATTGATGACAAAAAATCATCCATCGGAAATAGTAAAGTATTATCATGTATTTTAACTAAATTATCATATATTTTATTAGCTTCAAACAAAGAACTTGTAAGAACAATTATATTTCTATCATACTTTTCACTTAATTTATCAACGTAAAAAACGTTTAACTCATTAGTTAAACCAGATATTTCCGTTCCAATTTCATATTTAAAATATTCATCTAAAAACTTCATATTTCCTCTTTATTTAGTATTATAAACATTCATTGTTTTATCTATTCCTACATTTACAAAAGATTCAATTATTTTTCTAAAAATACTAAATTCATTATCTAATATTTCCATTTCTTTCTTACTAAATTTTCCAAGTACATAATCTATTACTTCATCTTTTTTAACGCTTCCAATTCCTACCTTTAACCTAGGAAAACTTTGAGTTCCAAGAGAATTAATGATTGATTTGATACCATTATGACCACCACTAGATGAATTCACCTTTAATTTATATAAGCCAATTTCTTCATCTAAATCATCTTGAATAATTAAAATGTCTTTCATATCAAAATTATAATATCTAACAAACTCACCAACAGCATTACCAGAATTATTCATATAAGTTAAAGGTTTTAAAAATATTACTTTTTCAGTTCCAATAAAACTTTCATAATATAAAGCATTAAATTTATTTGACCATTTAACATTTCCTAAATAATCATCTAAAACCATAAAACCTATATTATGTCTAGTATTTTCATATTCTTTACCTGGATTTCCAAGGCCCACAATAAGTTTCATTATTTACCACTCCCTTCAAATAAATGTTGATAAGTACTTAGGTTATCAACACAGATTTCTCTTTTTATTTTAACACCAATCTTACTATTTTTAACACATTTAACTAAAATAGTACTTGGATTATTATTCTTTTTAGTTGAAATAAATTGAATTTCTTTAACATTTAACTTATATTTATTTGCCAAAATTATAATTTCATCAAGTCTTTCAGCTCTATGTACCATGTAAAACACACCATTATCTTTTAAAAATCTATTAACAAGCTTAAAAATAGTCTCTAAATCTATAGCAATTTCATGTCTTGCAAGTGTTAAGTAATCATTTTTATTTTTGTTTTTATCATCATTTATTTTAAAATAAGGTGGATTACATGTTATTACATCAAATGTATTTGGTTTAAAAAATTCACCAATATTTTTAACATCATCATTAATAACTTTTATTTGTTTATCAAGTCCATTTATAGATATAGACTCCCAGGCAAGTTCAGCAATAGCTCTTTGTAATTCAAAACCTATAATTTTAGCATCAGTTTTCAAACTCAACACCAAAGGGACCGGAGCATTGCCAGTACACATATCTAAAATCAGTTTATCACTTTGACGTAATTTAGTAAATTCAGCTAATAAAAGTGAGTCCAAGGAAAACTTAAACCCATCTTTGATTTGCATAATATATCTATTCGGATAATCAAATAAATCATTCTTCACTTTCAAAATCATAATCTATTTTTTCTCCATTAAGCATAATCTTTCCACGATGATTTATAATATCTACACTAACAACTTGAGCCTCACCTAATTTAGTTTTAATTTTTTCACCAACTTTAGGTAATTTCTTAGCTGCTTCAATGTAAACTTCATCCTCATAAAGAAGACAACATAAAAGTCTTCCACACGCACCATTTATCTTTGATGGATTTAATGCAATATTTTGATCTTTTGCCATATTCATGCTTATAGTATCAATTTTTTTTAAAAATCTAAGGCAACATAATTCTCCACCACAAACACCTATACCACCAATTTCTTTAGCTTTATCACGTGCTCCAATTTGTCTTAATTCAATTCTAGTATGATATATTGATGCAAGTTTTTTAGCAAGTTCCCTAAAATCTACTCTAGCATCAGCTGTAAAATTAAATAAAAGCTGACTTCTATCTAAATTAAATTGTGCATTAACAACATTCATATCAAGTTCAAGTTCTTTAGCAAACTCAATACATTTCTTCAAAGCTCTATCTGCATCTTTCAAATTATTTAAATAATCATCATATTCTTCATCAGTTGCAACTCTTTCTATTTTATCTAAATTTTCTTCAAGTTTTTTATCTAAAATTTCAGCAACTTTAACAAGTTGAAGACCTCTTTCAGTATTAACAATTACAAGTGTATCTAACGCTAAATCTTCTTCACTTTCATAATAATATTTTTTATTTAATCCATTAAATACTACACCATAAACTTTACTCACTATAATCACCTAATTCTATAACAAATTTATCAAGTAATAATTCGATATTAACATTGCAATCTATATCATCAATAAATTTAACTATTAAATTTATTCTTTTTAATATATCTTTATAATCTAATTCACATAAGCTATTTAAATTATCAAAACTAAACTTATTTTCAAATCCCATTACTTTATTTAATAACTCTTCATAAATAATAAGAATTATCTTAAAAATAGTTTTAATTTCTTCTCTTTCTTTAAACTTACACAAAATTACATCTTTATTATACATTATTACATCTTTTTTTTCTACTTCTAATTTATATAAATAATTAATTGCTACATCTGTATAATCTTTATAAGTATCATTATTAATTGAATTTATGTCCAGTTCATGATTATCATAATAAACTTTTACAGTTTCACATCTACTTTTAATCGTAGATATAACATTATTTGCATTATCAGTTATAAAAAAACCTATAATATTTGGTTCAGGTTCTTCCAAAAACTTAAGCATTGTATTCGCAGAAGCTCCATTTAACTTTTCGGCATTTTTTATAACATAAATATTATCTTTAGTATAAATTGGCACCATACTAAATTGCTTCTTTAGTTCAAGTACCTGTTCCTTTTTTATATTCATTCCATCTGGTTCAATTATAACAAGAGATGGCAAATAATTTTGTTCTACTAAATTACATAAATTACATTTAGAACACTTTTCGCAATATTCATCTTGACAAAATATTTGTTTTATAACTGTTTTAAGCTCTAAAAAGCATTTTTCCAAATTATTTGTTTCAAGCAAATAAGCATGAGATATTTTATTCTCATGGTAATATTTTACTAATTTTTCTAATGCTTTTGCTGCCACTTCTGCCTCCTAGAGTAAAACAAAATATATTGCTACCAAAGCCAAAAGTCCACTCATCCCAAGTGATGCAACAACACTTACTGTTACAACATTAATTGGAATAAACACTTTTAAACCAGATGCTAGTAAATTAAAGGCATATACTAAGCATATTGCAAGTACTATTTTTTTTACTACAACAAATATAACTTTTTTCATAAGCTTCTCCAATAAAACTATATGAAAAATTTATTTTTTAATCACTTATTTTTTTTCTATCTTCAAGAGCTTTATCTAAAGTAATTATGTCTAAATAATCTATTTCTGCACCCATAGGTATTCCATAAGAAAGCCTAGATATAAGTACATTTTTCTTTTCAAATATTTTCTTTATATAAAGTGTTGTTGTTTCACCTTCAACTGTTGATTTTAATGCTAGTATTAGTTCAGGTTTCTTTGATGCTTCAACTCTTTTTACTAAACTAGACAAATTAATATTATCAGGCCCAATATTATCTGCAGGACTAATAAGTCCATTTAAAACATGATAAACACCACGGAAATTACCAGCCTTTTCAAAAGAAAATACACTTTTATAATCTTCAATAACACATATTAAATTCTTATCACGTGAAGGATCTGCACAAATATTACAAATATCACCTTCAGTTAAATGTCCACAAATACTACATTTATGTATCTTTTTAACATTTCTAATAGCATCTGAAAATTTATCTAAATCTTCCTCTTTGAAATTCAAAGTTGCAAGAGCAAGTCTTTCAGCATTTTTTTCCCCAATGCCAGGTAATTTCTTATAATAATTAATTAATTTTTCTAGTGACTCTGGATATATCATTTTAGAAAAGTCCACTCATAGATGCATAACTTCCAAGTTTATTTTCAGTTTCTTTATCTATTTTTGTAAATGCATCTTTAATTGCTATCATAATCATATCTTCAAGTATTTCTTTATCATCAGCATCTATAGTTCCTTCATTTAATAATTTAAATGATTTAATTTCTTTTTTCCCATTAAAAACTATTTCAACCCATTCAGATTTGCCAGTAAATTCCATAGCATCTATTTCTTCTTTTTTCTTTGTAATATCCCTTTGCATTCTTTGTGCTTGTTGCATAATTTGTTGCATATTCATAAAATATTCTTCCTTTCTTATTCAACTTCTATTTTATTTATATCAAATATATCAGATACCTCTGACACATCAATATCATTTTGTTTAACTTCTTTTTCTACTTTTTCCTCAAGAATAGTATATTTATACCCACCATTTAGTTTTTTTACATATTCATTTTTTTCATAATTCCATTTTGTATCTTCTAAAAATACTAATTTATAATTAACATTAGCAAAATCATTAAACATTTTTTCTATAATTTCTAATTTTGCCATTAATTCTTTATCTTTATGAGGTATTGTAACTTGAATAATTGCATATGTTGGTGAAGCTGCCACAATACTTGTATCACTAAGAAGTCCTTTAAAAGATGCATCATCAGTACTACCAACAAAATTATCCCATTTTTCTTTTAAATTATGTAAATCATTTTTGGTAGCTTCAGCAAAACAATTATTAATTCTTATATCTACATTTTTATTTTCACTTTCTTGTGTTTTTTGACTTTCAATTTTTGAAATTATTTTTTTACTTTCTACTTCAGTTTTTTCCTGTTCACACCTTGGTTGAACAGCATTTACTTTTTCAAAATTTTTATCAATTTGAACATCTTTTTTTGCACCATCCATATAACTTAAAACTAACATTTTTATTATAAGATATGGATTAACACTTATATTAATTTTCATAAGTATATTATTAAGTTCAAGGATTAAATTTTTACAATCATCAAAGCCGAGTCTCCATCCATCTGGACTATTAAGTAGTTTAACTCCAACATCACTTAAAGCATAAACTAACTTTTTAACAAATACTTTATAATTTAAATTAACACTTTGAAGATGATTAAATACTTCTTCAACACCTTGTATATCATTTTTATCTAAATATTTAATTAAATCATCTATTTTCTTATTAGAAATACTACCTATTTCTTCAGAAACTAACTTACTTGTAATAACTTCATCATTTTTAGAAAGTTGATCAAGTATACTAAGGGCATCTCGAAGGCCGCCATCCGCTAAAGTAGCAATTTCTTTAAGTCCATCATCTTCATACTTAATTTTTTCTTCATCACATACAAATTTAAGTCTTTCAATTATATCATTTTCGGTAATTCTATGAAATTCAAATCTTTGACATCTCGATACAATTGTAATTGGCACACTTTCTAAGTTTGTTGTTGCCAATATAAACAAAACATGTTCAGGTGGTTCTTCCAAAGTAAGAAGTAATGCATTAAAAGCACTTTGACTTAGCATATGAACTTCATCTATTATATAAACCTTATATTTTAAACTTGTAGGCATAATCTTAACATTATTAATAAGTTCACGTATTTCTTCAACACCATTATTAGATGCCGCATCTATTTCTATAATATCTGGATTACCATTAAATGCTAAACAACTTTCACATTCTCCGCAAGCTACACCATCTTTATTATTTAAACAATTAACTGATTTGGCAAGTATTCTTGCTGTTGATGTTTTACCAGTTCCTCTAGGTCCTGAAAAAAGATAAGCATGTGCAATTCTTTTTTCTTTTATTGAGTTTTTAAGAATATCCACAACATGTTTTTGACCAACTAAATTATCAAAACCATCTGGTCGATATTTACGATATAAAACCTTGTAATTCATAAAAACCTCCTTACCTAATAATTATACCACAGTTATTTATTTTTTTCTCTTAATTTTTTAAAAAAATCACTTAATATATCAGCATATTTATTTTCATAACTAGCATCATTAATTTTTTGCATCTTTGTCTTATAAAATTCTTTCTTAGATGCTGGTTTATCAAGCAAATAATAAATATTATCTATTCTACTTTGTTTAATTATTTCTAAACACATTGAGCAAGGAACTAGTGTAACATATAAATCACAACCACTTAAATTCCAATTATTTAAAATTTTTTGAGCTTCTAATATAGCATTAATCTCAGCGTGTCCTAGAACATTTTGATCTTTTTCACGCGTATTATAACCAAATACAAGAACCTTTCCATCTTTAACAATTACTGCCCCAACTGGTACATCGTTATTTTCAAGTGATTTATTAGTATTTTCCATCAAAATATTAAATATTTCTGTATCCATGTTTTCCTCCAAAAAAAATGTGCACACAAACATAGGCTGATGTGGCTGCTATTTTCCAATCCTGACCAGGTTACAGCATATTTGTTGCACGTTTAAATAGTACCAAATTATAATCAATAAGTCAAGTATAATAAAACACAAAAATCATGTTGATAACTAGAAAATTAAATCTAAAAAAATTAAAAAATTCACCAATAAATAGTAACTTTATTAAAAACTAGTTTTTTTTAATATTATGTTAACCAAATATTTCCCGGGAAATATTTTTAATAAAACACAATTTTTATTATTTTTATAAAAATTTTTAATTTATAACTGCCAGCAATCCTAGTGAGTTACTTATGTTGCGGCACTTTTAAAAATTTAATTTTTTATGCTTTTCAGCACAACATTATGTTAACCAAATATTTCCCGGAAAATAATTTAAACTAAACTATATATAAAAATTATTTAAAATAATGGTTATTATAATAAGACAAATTTTTAGATAAACATTTGTTTGTTATAACATACATTTATTCGCATAAAATATTGTGGTCTTTATTAGAAAATTAACAACGTTTCACGTGAAACATTTAAACATATTGTAAACTTAATTATCATCATACTATCAACACAAAATAACTATATATATAAATTGTAAAAAATGATTATATCATAATTAAAACTTAATTAAGTATTTAGTAACTAATTATCAACGCAATGTTTCACGTGTAACATAAAATTGTTTATTACAAATGTCAAAAAAATGAATGTTTTATCAAAATAAAACCAATTATAAGATGCAAACAAGATACTAACAGATGTTTCACATGAAACATCATAAGATATAAGACTTCTTTTACTATAATAATTAGCTTATTATTTAATTAATAACCGATTATCAACAACGTTTCACGTGGAACATAAATATAATCTTAAAAATAATTATTACATTAAGATGCAAAAATTAACAAGTTATCAACACAATGTTTCACGTGAAACATTAAAATATCAAAGTAAATAATAAAAAATGTTATAAATAACTTTAATAAAATAATAAGATAATAATAATAATAACAATAATAATTAAAATATTAATTAAAAATTATTAATAAAACAAATAATCTATTTAATTTATTAAAATGTTATAAACAAAGGTTTCACGTGAAACATTCAGTCATATTATAAACAAATAAATCTAAACGAAAAATAACATTATTTAAAAATAAATTGTAATAATTAAGCAAAAAAATAAACATTAAAAATGATTAAACAGTACTTTTTAAATGTTTCACGTGTAACATAAATATAAATAAAAAAACTATTAATTGATTATCTTCAAATCAAAATTTATGTTGATAACTCTTGCATTAGTTATTAATGATAAAAAATATTTGGCATATTTCAGCCAAAAATTATGATTTATTATAAATAATAACGTAATTATACATTGTATATACTTAACAATACAAAATAAAAAGGCTTATTCAGCCTCAGTATTTTGAATATTTTCAGCTACTTCTAGTTCGTTTTGAGCAACATTTTCACTTTGTTCTATGTTTTCTTCAGAAGTTTCTTCTTCTGGCTTATCTACTAAACTAATCGTAGATACCTTTTGATTATCTTTTAAATTAATAAGTCTTAAACCTTGCGTAACTCTACCAAGAACAGATATTTGATCAAGCGGCATTCTCATTGTCATACCAGAGTTTGTCATGATAACAAGTTCTTTACCTTTATGAACAATCTTAACACTTACTAAATTACCGTTCTTTTCAGTAATATTCATAGCTTTAACACCTTTAGAACCTCTTCTAGTTTGACGATATTCGCTAACCTTAGTTTGTTTACCATAACCTTTTTCAGTTACAAGAAGTATAGTATCTTCTTCTTTAACAATTTCAGAGCAAATACACTTACTTCCATCTAGTGAAATACCACGAACACCTGAAGCAGTACGTCCCATAACTCTAATTTCATCTTCATTAAACTTAACCATTCTACCGCTATCGCTACCAAGAAGTACTAAATCATTACCAGTTGTCTTCTTAACACCAATAAGTTTATCATTTTCTCTTAAAGAAATACAAATCTTACCACTATTTCTAATATTATCAAATTCACTAATTAAAGTCTTCTTAACAACACCAGCTTCAGTTGCAAATAACAAGTATTTACTATTCTCTTCACGACTTATTTGAATAACAGCATTAACTCTTTCATCTTTTTCAACTTGAAGTAAGTTAACAATTGGAATACCCTTAGATTGACGTGAAAACTCAGGAATTTCATAACCTTTAAGTCTATAAACTTTACCTTTATCGGTGAAGAACAAGATATAATCATGTGTTGATAAGTTAATCATGTGTTCAACAAAGTCTTCATCATTCGTAGACATTCCCTTAATTCCAACACCACCTCTATTTTGTGACTTAAATGTATCAGCAGTAGTTCTCTTAATATAACCTTTGTTAGTAAGTACTACCAATATATTTTCTTCTGGAATTAATGATTCATCTTCAATATAATCAACCGCAGTCATATCAATCTTAGTACGTCTTTCATCACCATATTTATTTTTAATTTCAGTCATTTCATCTTTAATGATGCCTAACACCTTATTATTATCAGCTAAAATGCCACGTAAGCGTTCTATTTCAATTCTAAGTGCATTTAGTTCTTCTTCAATCTTTTCACGTTCTAGGCCTGTTAAACGACGTAATTTCATTTCTAAAATATTATCAGTTTGAGCTTCAGTTAATCCAAAACGTTCCATTAACTTAGATTTAGCTTCTCCATCAGCCTTAGATTCTTTAATAATCTTAATAACTTCATCTAAATTATCAAATACAATCTTATAACCTTCTAAGATATGTACTCTCTTTTCAGCTTTATCTAATTCAAATTGAGTTCTTCTAATAATAACTTCTTGTTGATAATCTACATATTTACTAATAATATCCTTTAAACCTAAAGTTCTAGGTACACCTTTATCAAGCATCAAGAAGATAATACCAAAAGTTGTTTGAAAAGCCGTATGTTTATATAAATTATTAAGTACTACTTGAGGATTAGCATCTTTCTTTAAAGTAATAGTAATTTTAATACCATCTTTTAAATCAGTATGATAATCAGTAATACCTTCAAGTACTTTATTATGTACTAAATCAGCAACTTTTTGTTTTAAATCTAATGTATTAACACCATAAGGAACTTCTTCAATAACAATATAATGTCTTCCATTTTTTTCTTCAATTGTTGCTTTACTTCTAATAGTTATTGAACCTCTACCAGTTTCATAAGCTTTCTTTATTCCAGAATTACCTAAAATAATACCACCAGTTGGAAAATCGGGTCCTTTAATATGTTGCATTAACTCTTCAGTTGTAATATCAGGATTATCAATATAAGCAATACAGCCATCAATAACTTCACCTAAATTATGTGGTGGAATATTTGTTGCCATACCAACAGCAATACCCATTGTTCCATTAACTAAAATATTTGGAAATCTTGAAGGTAAAACTTCAGGTTCTACCGTAGAATCATCATAATTTGGTACAAAATTAACAGTATTTTTGTTGATATCTCTTAAAAGTTCCATTGAAATCTTAGCAAGTTTACTTTCAGTATAACGATAAGCAGCAGCTCTAGGATATTCAATATTACCAAAGTTACCATGTCCATCAACAAGTAAATAACGATAATTAAAGTCTTGTGCCATTCTTACCATAGCATCATATATTGATGAGTCACCATGTGGATGATATTTCCCCATAACATCCCCAACTATCGTAGCACTTTTACGATGTTTTTTATCTGGTGTCAAACCATTTTCTAACATATCATAAATAATTCTTCTATGAACTGGCTTTAAACCATCTCTTAAATCCGGCAAAGCTCTGGAAATAATAACACTCATTGAATATTCAATAAAAGACGATTCAATTTCACTTACAATATTATTTTCTTGTAATCTATCTCTACTATGATCCATATTAACCTCCTAAAAATCCAAATTCTTTGCATAAGTTGCATTTTCTTCAATAAACTTACGTCTAGGTTCAACTTCTTCACCCATTAATTTACTAAATGCAGCATCAGCACTAATAGCGTCTTCCACAGTTATTTTACGAAGAATTCTATGTTCAATATCCATAGTTGTTTCATTTAATTCTTCAGCATCCATTTCCCCTAAACCTTTCATTCTTGCTATATCATATCTAATATTTTTTTCATTTAAACCTTTAATATATTCATCTCTTTCATCATCATTTAAAACATATTTAATAGTTTGTCCATGTTTAATACAATATAAAGGTGGTTGAGCAGCATAAACATAACCAGCTTCCACAATTGGCTTAAAGAAACGATAGAAAAGCGTAAGAAGAAGTACTCTAATGTGAGAACCATCGACATCGGCATCGCTCATGATAATAACTTTATGATATCTCATTTTACTTAAATCAAATTCTTGACCAATACCAGTACCAAAAGCCGTAATAATTGTCTTAATTTCATCATTACTTAAAGCTCTATCAAGTCTTGCTTTTTCAACATTTAAAACTTTACCTTTAAGTGGAAGGATGGCTTGAGTCATACTATTTCTTCCTTTAATCGCAGAACCACCGGCACTATCTCCTTCGACTAGGAATATTTCACAAACACTTGGATCTTTTTCCTTACAATCAACAAGTTTTCCACCAAAATTAACTATATCTAAGTCACTTTTTCTTCTTGTTGCTTCTCTTGCTTTCTTTGCGGCAATTCTTCCACGTGAAGCACTAATACATTTTTCAACAATTATCTTAGCTTCATTAGGATTTTCCATTAAAAATCTTTCAAAGCCTTGAGAAAATACATCACTTGCAATCTTTCTAACTTCGCTATTACCAAGTTTAGTCTTAGTTTGTCCTTCAAATTGAGGATCTGGATGTTTACAACTAATAATCATTGTTAAACCTTCACGACAATCTTCACCAATTAAAGGCGCATCATTTTCTTTTAAAATCTTGGCATTCTTCGCATAATTATTAATAACTTTAGTTAAGGCAGCTTTAACACCATCTTCATGAGTACCACCTTCATAAGTATTAATATTATTTGTAAATGAATAAATACTTGGTGAATAAGTTTCATTATATTGACAAGCCACTTCAAGTTCTATTCCATTTTCAGAACCATCCATATATATAATATCATCATGAATAGGTGTCTTACTCTTATTAAGCATGGCAACATATTCAATAATACCCCCATTATAAAGGAAAGTATCATGTTTTTCTACAGTATCTCTTAAATCATATAAATTAATTCTAAGACCTTTATTTAAGAAAGCAATTTCTTGTAATCTTTTATACAAAGTATCATAGTTATATACAGTTGTTTCTGTAAATATTTCTTCATCAGGTTTAAATCTAACCGTAGTTCCAGTTCTTTCTACATCACAACTATCAATTATTTTTAAATCTTCAACAGGTTTTCCACCATTTTCAAATCTTTGATAGTATACATTTCCATCACGATAAACTCTAACTTCTAGCCATTTTGACAAAGCATTAACAACACTAGCACCAACACCATGAAGACCACCAGAAACCTTATAACCTTCACCACCAAATTTACCACCAGCATGCAAAACAGTAAATATAGTTTCAATTGTTGATAAACCAGTCTTAGCATTTATACCAGTTGGCATACCTCTACCATCATCTCTAACCTCAATGATATCACCTTTATCTATCATAACTTCAATATCATCACAAAACCCAGCTAAAGCTTCATCAACTGCATTATCCACAATTTCCCAAACTAAATGATGAAGACCTCTTTCTCCTGTTGAACCTATATACATCCCAGGTCTTTTACGAACAGCTTCAAGTCCTTCCAAAACCTGTATATCATTATCAGTATAATGTGTTTCTTTCATTTTTTACTCCTCCTCAATTGCACCATCACAAACTTTAATTTTTTTCGCATCTTTAATTACTTTTTTACTAATATTCTTTAAATCCGTCGTCGTTATAAACGTCTGAACATTTCTATCAAGCATACCTAGTAAATTAGTAATCTTTTCTTTATCGAGCTCACTAAACAAATCATCTAAAATAAGTATTGGATAATAACCTTTTATCTCATTAATAACATTAATTTCTGCAAGTTTAAAGGAAATAATAGCATTCTTTCTTTGGCCTTCACTTCCCCATTCTTTCAAATTATTGTTATCAAGAATAAACATAATATCATCATGATGAATTCCTTCTAAAGTCTTACCTACACTAAGTTCTTTTTGATAATTATCTTTAAATCTCTTAATTAAATCATCTTCACTTTTATTTTTAAATGTTGAAACATATCTTATTTTTAAAGTTCCACTACCAAATATTTTCTCATAATTACTTTTAATATATTTATTTATATTATCTATAAAATCTTGTCTATATTTACAAATAACTTTCCCATATTCCACTAACTTTTTAGTTAAAATATCTAAATATTCACTTGTATAACTTCCATTAATATACATTCCTCTAATATAAAAGTTTCTCTGTTTTAAAATACGTTGATAATTTGTTAAAACTACTAAATATTCTTTATAAATCTGACTTATTTCAATATTAAGCATTTTTCTTCTTTCACTTGGTGCATCATCTATTAATCTTGTATCACTTGGATTAAACAAAATAACATTAATTCTTGATACATAATCACTTACTTTATCTTGCTTTTCACCATTAATAGTAACAATTTTTCCATCATTACTTATTTCTACACCAAATTCATTTTCATCATTTTTCTTTAAAACATTTCCCTTAATCTTAGCCTTTATTTTTCCTTTCTTAATCATAATCTTATCATTATTTATTCTAAATGATTTAGTTAGTGCTAGCATATATATAGCTTCCACAATGTTAGTTTTTCCACTGCCATTTAACCCATATATAATATTAAGGTTTCCAAAAGAGATATTTAATGTTTCATAATTTCTAAAGTTCATCAAACTTAAACTATCGATTTTCATTAATTTACCCCCTTAAGTAGCCCTATATTAAAAATTAAAGCTATTTTGGTATACCTATACACATATTAATTATATCACAATCTAGCCCCATTTTAAAGAAAAAGTTACATTTTTCTTCACATTTATGTTAAAAAAATTATCCACAATCTACTAGCTTTCAAAACTTGATTATTAAATATTGTATAACTTACATTTATATCTACTTTTAAACCATTTTTAAACTCTACTTTTACTACATTTTTATTCTTTTTTACTTCTTTAATCATATCAAAATTAACCCATATTTCTCTTCCCATCTCTTTAACAGGAAAAAACACTAATTTTTCTTTCTCACTAACTACAATTGGCAACTTATATTTACTTTTTAAAGCCCATTTACTTCCCTTTATTCTGCCATTTAAACTACTTCCATAACTAATGCAACTTTCATTTAAAATATTTTTAATATTATTTCCCCTAAAAACAACATCCCCATAAGTAGTTGTAACATTTGTATTAAGTCCATCATAATCAATCATAAGAAATTCCTTATCAATTTTAAACAAAATGAGCACCTCCTTCATTAATTTGTTATCATACCACAAATAAAGTGCAAAATTTGTCGAAAAAAAAGAACAAACGCAAATTTGTTCAATTTTCTTTAAAATTAATATGTTTTAATAGGTAAAATAAGCTCAGTAAGGGATTCATCAGTAACTGGTTTAATCAAAATTGGCTTATCATCAGTATTAAGAAGTAGTAAAATATTTTCTTCTTTAATAACCTTTAATGCATCCATCATAAACTTACTTGAAAAAGATATTTCAATCTTTTCTTTATTATTACTATCAATATGCAATTTTTCTTCAGCATTACCTAATTCATTACTTGTTGATGTAATAACCATATCTTTATCTTGAATATGCATCTTTATAATATTTTTTTCTTTATTTTGAGCAAGTAATGCTGCTCTATCAACTGCATCATAGAATTCTTTCATATTTAAATTAATCATATATGCAAAGTCATTTGGAATAAAGTGACTAGTTTCTGGATAACTTCCACTAAGTAAATTACTTTGAACATAAATATTTTTATAAACAAATAATATTTTGTTAGTAAATACATAGATTTCCACATTATCATCTTCAGCTATAATCTTTTCAAGTTCAGTAATACTTCTTCCTGGAATAACAATATTAACTTGTTTACTACTAGGTACATCTAACTTAATATTTTTCTTAGATAATCTATAAGAGTCTGTACAAATACATTCTAAAATATCCCCATTTATTTTAAAGTTAATACCTGTTAATAATGGTCTTACTTCTTGAGTTGATAATGCATAAGAAGTTTGGTTAATTATTTCTCTTAAAACTTCAGATTTAATATTAATAGCATCATCACTTTTTTCTATATTTATATTTGGATAATCACTTGGATTATAGCAATTTAACCTATATTGGTTATTTGGTGTACTAATTTTAATCTTTAAGTTATCTTCAACTTCAAAATCGATTTTCTCACTAGGCATCTTTCTTATCATATCAACAAAATATTTACTTTGAATAATAATTCTACCTTTTCCTTCAAGCATCTTTATATCTTCATGACTAATAAGAACCTTTATAGTAAGTTCTGAATCACTAGCAAGTAGTTCTATTCCCTTTTCACTAACATCAAATACTATCCCATTAAGTACTGGTATTGTAGTCCTTTGACTTAAAGCTTTAGTAACATTATTTAAAGCTTCCAAAATTACATTTTTTTCAATTGTCCATTTCATTTTTTATTCCTTCTTTCTTTATGTTTATTTTATTATTATTTATTAGTGGTGTTATTAATGTGGATAACCACTATTTTTTTCTATTTTTTCTTTAAATTTCTGTATTTTTTTTACCCAAGTTATCAACATTATTGTAACTTCATTTTAATTTCTTTGAGCATATTATTAAGATTAGGATTAATTTCTAACTCTTCTTTTATCTTATCAATTGCTGTAGATACTGTTGAATGGTCTCTTCCCCCAAACTCAAGGCCAATTTTCTGTAAATTTTCATCTGTTTCTACTCTACAAAGGTACATTGCTATATGTCTTGGCCTTACAACTGTATTAGTTCTTCGCTTACTTTTTAAATCATCTACCGATATTTTAAAGTATTCCGCAACTGCACTTTGAATTGAGCTAATCGAATTGTTGATAAATATGTTAGTATTAACATAATCATTAAGTGCCTCATTAGCAAAATCGAGTGTTATTTTTTCAGGAACCATCATTGCTGTGTAAGCTAGCAACCTATTTATAGTTCCTTCAATATGTCTTACGTCATTGACACATGAATTTGCAATATATTCTATTACATCTTCATTTAACTTATCCTCAATACTCGTATTTTTAACCTTCGACCTTATTATATCACATCTTAAGTTAAAATCCGGAGGATAAATATCAACAGGAAGTCCCCACATAAACCTACTTCTAAGTCGCTCTTCTATTTTCTTAAGGTCATCTGGACTTTTATCACTACTTATAATAATTTGTTTATTAGCTTGATGAAGAGCATTAAATGTATGGAAGAACTCTTGTTGAGTTTTCTCAGCTTCTACTAGAAACTGTATATCATCTATAATAAGAACATCTACATTTCTATATTTATTCTTAAAATCATTAGCATACCCTATTTTATTATTACTTGTAGCAATTCCCGTAAATTCATCTCTAAATTCATTACTTGTGGTATATAATACCTTTAATTTAGAATGGTCTTTTATATAATTACCAATTGCTTGCATCAAATGAGTTTTCCCTATCCCACTTCTTCCATATATAAATAATGGATTATGAATAGTACCAGGTGCCTCTGCAACAGCCCTCGCTGCTACAAACGCCAGTCTATTTGAGTTTCCAACTACATAATTATCAAAAGTAAACTTTGGATTTAAATTAGTATTCCACTCTATTTCCATTTCCTTAGTTTCTTCCGGAGCAACTGGTTCAACAAAGTTATCCACTTCATCTTCCGTAATATATTTAAATGTATAATGCATTCCAGTCATTGCAAAAAAAGCATCATCAATAATTTCCCCATAAGTTACAGATAGCATTTGTTTATGAATTTCCATTGGAACTTTTATTGTTACTACATTGTTAACAATGGATAAAAGCTCTAGTTTTGAAAACCATATTGTATAAGCATTCTGACTAACTTGAGTTTGAATATCATTTAAAAAACGTAAAAAAAGATTATCAGTTTTCAAAACCTCACCCCGCTAACTAAATTTCCTAACTAAATTTTAACCCATTTTGACAAAAAATAAAAGAGTAAATTTGCAATTTTGATAACTTTTTTTTAATCCCCAAAATTATCAACTTAAAATATCCCTAAGATATGCCTAATTCAACACGTTATCAACAATATCAACAAAATATTGTTAACTCTATACTTACTAACATCATATCAACAAACCAAATTTTGATAAAATGTTGTTAATTCTGTGAATAATTTTTATTAGTTATCAACAAATTATCCACAATCCACAAAAATGACTAGTTATTAACAAAAATATATGCTATAATGGTTAAGATGTAAAATGGAAAAAGTAGCAATATTAAATGATATCCACGGAAACCTTTATTTATTAAATAAAGCTTTATCATATCTCAGAGATAAAAATATCTCTAAATATTTAATATGTGGTGATTTTCTAACAGATGGACCTGATGATAACAAAATAATTGATATATTAAAAACTTTACCATGTGAAGTAATATTAGGTAATCGTGAAGAATCTATTTTAAATACTTCTCGAGACTTAAGTAACTTAAATGAAAAAATGTATCCTTTGTATTATACATATAAAAATTTAACCAAAGAAAATTTAAAATTTATCAAAAACTTACCAACATCAAAAATTATAGAAATAGGTGATTACAAAATATGCATGTCACATGGAAGTCCATATAAATCTCGTGATATAATAAATGACAAATCAACCAATACTTTTAAAAATTTACTAAAAGATTATCCAGCAGACATTTATTTATTTGCTCACACTCATGAATACTTTAACACTGAATATCAAAATAAACTTTTTTTAAACTCCGGAGCAATAAACTGTTTTATAGGCAAAAAATGTGTAACAACCTTTGGCATACTTACTTTAAATGATGACTTAGTACTTTATGAACAAGTTGAACTACCATATAACTTTGATGAAGTAAAAGATTATTATTTAAAAAGCAAATATTATGAAGAATTTCCTGAATGGACAAATATAGTTCTATACATGCTTAAATATGGAGTTAATTATAATGTTAAATTTTCAAGAAGTTATGACTATAGCAAAAGTATGAAAAACAATTTTTACAAGTTTGTTTTTGTCTATAATCTTCCAAAATTAGTTAATTAATAGGCAATTTTTTAAATAACTAGACATTTTTAACTCAATAAAAAGCAATTTTTCTTGACTTATTCCCTAAATTAATATTATAATAATAACGCTATTAAAGAAAAGGAGAAATTATATTATGAAAAGAACATATCAACCAAATAAAAGAAAAGCAGCAAAGAAACATGGATTTTTTGCTCGTAAAGAAACTGATATTTTAAAGAATCGTCGTAGAAAAGGACGTAAAGTTTTATGTAAGTAAAAAACCACTTTAATGTGGTTTTTTTCCTAAAAATTAATTATGAAAAGATATGAAATGGTTAAATCTCATGAAGAATTTAATGAGATTATAAATAAAGGAAATAGACTAAAAGGAAAATATGCTTATATATTTTCTAAAGAAAAAGAATTTGATAAACCAAACTTCGGTATAGCAGTAGGTAAAAAACTAGGTAATGCCGTAGTTAGAAATAAATTTAAACGACAATTTAGAAATATTGTTGATAAAAACAGATTTCTCTTTAAAAATAACAATAATTATATTATAATGATTAAAAGGGAAGCAAATAATGCTTCATTTAGTGAATTAGAAACAGATTTAATAAATACACTAAAGAAAGGAAATTCATGAAAAATAAATTTAAAATATTAGTTTTAGTATTTGTATTACTTTTAACAAGTGGATGTGGAAATAGTAAATACATACAAGATAAAGATAAAAAGATAGTTACATATGAAGAAACTGGTCAAATGCTTGAAAAAGATATATTATGTTTACCAGAAAAAGATAGTGAACTATATAATATATATAAGGAATATAGTGACCAATTAAATATAGATTTTGAAGATTTACCCGCATGTACAGATTTTAAAATAACATCAAATGAATCTTCAGGTTTATGGGAATTCTTATTTGTAAAACCTTTAGCATATTTAATTTTAGTATTAGGTAAACTAGTAGGTAACTTAGGTATATCTCTAATACTCATAGGTCTTGCCATAAGATTAATTTTACTTCCATTTACAATCAAAAGTACAAAACAAACAATGAATATGAAAAAGGCTGGGCCTGAACTTGAAAAACTAGAAAGAAAATATCGTAATAGAACAGATAATGAGTCATTAATGGCTAAAAGTCAAGAAACAATGATGATTTACAAAAAATATAAAGTAAATCCAATGGTTGGATGCTTAATGGCATTTATTCAACTTCCATTATTCTTTGCTTTCTTACAAGCTATATATAGAACACCAGCTATTTATGAAGAAAGCTTATTAACATTCAATTTAGGTATGACACCACTTGTGGGTATTAAAACAGGAAATTACTTATACTTATTATTACTAGTTTTAATCGCAGTATCAACATATTTCTCATTCAAACAAACAATGTCACAAGCAGGAAATCAATCACCTGAAGCAGCAAAACAAATGAAAATCATGTTATACGTTATGTTAGTGGTAATAACTTATGCATCACTTACACTTCCAACAGCATTAGCATTCTACTGGATTGTAACATATGCATTTATCGCAGTACAAAATATAATAATGAATAAAGTTAATAATAAAGACTTAACTAATAAAAAAGATAATAAAAAGGATAAAATTAAAGATAAATTAGTTAAGAAAGAAGGTATGAAGTATGGAAAAAATAATTAAAGAAGGAAAATCTGTTGAAGCAGCATTAAGTGCTTTAATGGAAGAAAATAATCTTTCAAAGGAAGAATTTTTATACACAAGTTCTGTTAAAAAAGGTAAATTATTTCAAGGAACAATCTATGAAGTAACAGCTTACTTAAAGACAGATATTAATAATGAAATTAAAGAATTTTTACGCAAGACTGTAGAGAATATGGGACTTGAAGTAACAATGGAAATGAGTACTAAAGATGATAGAGTAACAATCCGTATGTATTCAAATAAAGATTACATTTTAATAGGTAAAGAAGGAGCTACTCTAAAAGCTTTAGAAACTATAGCAAAACAATATATTCAAAATACAACAGGAATATATTATAAATTTAGTTTAGATGTATCTAACTATAAAGAAAAAAATAACAAAAGATTAGAATGGTTAGCTAAAAAGACTGCCAAAGAGGTTTTAGAAACTAATGTGCCAGTTGCTTTAGACAACATGACATCTTATGAAAGAAGAATAATTCATAGTGCCCTAACAGATTTCAAAGGTATTAAAACTGAAAGTGAAGGGGAAGAACCTAACAGACATATCGTAATTAAACCGCTATAACAGCGGTTTTTAATTGCCATAATTTAGGAAAAAGATGTAAAAATTAATATGAAAAGTTAGGAATTTGGTGAAATTTCCCTAAATTCCAATAAAAAAAGAACCATATTGGTTCAAATTATTCTTTATCAAAATAAATATAACATTTATCAGAAGTAGTTCCACTAAAAACTACTTTTTTTGTTGTATCATCCCAAGTAAGTTCTCCGCCATTTTCACATTTAGAAAGAGTAGAGTTAAATACATAACCTTCTGTTGGATAAGTTTCACTATCAGCTTCTTCATATTCACCAGAACCAACTTCAGTTTCAAGTAATAATCCAATAGTATTCTTATTTTTTATTTTATTAAAATCATTTAATGTCTTTTCATTACTTTTATTATTAAAAGTGTATAATCCAAGCATAGCAATAACAAGCATATTTAAAACAATTATTTTTTTCTTCATAAACAAATCCTCCAATAATTACAGCTTAATTATAAAAGAAAAACTTATAAATCAATAATTTCTAGGTTGCACCTGTAAAGTAACTGTTAAAAATAATAATAAATTATTATCTGTATAAATTATACTTATGATAAAAATAATATATACTTATTTTTAATATAAATTATTATTATAAAATTAATCATGGAAGGAATAAATGTGATATGGAAAATCTTAGAATAATTAGAGAAAAAAGACATAAAAGTCAATTAAATGTAGCAATGTCTGTAGGTGTTAAACAAGAATCAATAAGTATGTATGAGTCAGGTGTAAGTTATCCAAGTGCTAAAGTATTAATTGCACTTGCAAGATACCTAGAAACAAGTACAGATTATTTATTAGGTTTAACAGATGATGATACACCAATAAAATACATGAATAAAATATTAAATAAGAAAGAAAAAGAACTTATGGAAAAGTTCATATATCTTAAAACTGAAGATCAATTAAAATTAATTGGTTATGCAGACTCACTAACTAATAAAGTAACACAATAAGCAAGTTCATTATTTAGAACTTGTTTTTTTCATTATTGTCTACGATAGATTTAGGATAAGGTTTACGTTCATCAGTTAAATAAAGTAAATAATCAATTGAAGTATTATAATATCGAGCAAGCTTTTTTAAAACATCCGTAGGTATATCATTAGTTTCAACTTCATATTTAGAATATCCAGTTTGAGTTATACCAAGAACTTTGGCAATTTCACTTTGAATAATATCTTTATCTTCACGCAATTCTTTTAATCTATTCATATTTTTACCTCACAAGAAAGATATCATATTCCAAAATGGCTTATTGACTTTTAAGCCATTTTGGCTTAAAATAATATTATATTATTAAGTTAGGATGTGATATAGTGAGAAAAAAATTAGCAATAGTATCATCTGTGTTTATCGCATGCACAATAACAATAAATGTAATTTCTAATAATAAGAAAATTGAATTTCAAGATGAGAACAATCCAGTTGTTAGAAAAAAGAAAAATTTATTATCATATTATTTAGAAAATGATAGTGGAGATTATATTATGTCTTCTGGAGAAAATTGGCCAACAACTGGATATCTTTTTAATGCAACATTATCAAAATGTGAAAATGGTGGAGAACTTACTTGGGATGATACAAGAAAAGTTATTTTAATGACAGGAAATATGTCAGATAAATGCTATATTTATTTTGATAAATTAATTTTACCAACGATAACCGCATCCATAACAGAAGTAACAGATAGTACAATAACGATAAATTCTACATCTAACAAGGGAACATTTGATGTAAATAAATATTATTATTCTAAAGATAATGGAACAACATTTACAGAAAGTAAAAGTAATACTTATACATTTAGTAGTCTTGATGATAGCACAACGTATAATATTGCTGTTTATGCCGATGATACAAAAGGTAATAAATCAACTATTTATAAATTAACTGGTACCACAAAATCATCAAAACCTGTTATTGATTCTGCAACAATCGACTACTACAATACTGATGAAGCAAGTATATATTTCAATATTACATATACAAGTAAAGACACTATTACAGAAGTTTACGCATCTGAAAATGGCACCTCTTATAAAAAGTGTACCTATGAATCCGGAAAATATAGATGTTATACAAGTAAAAGATATTGTAGCGGTGAAGCTATAAATGATATAAAAATTTATATTAAAAATTCTAAAGGCACTACATCAGATATATACACTATTTCGACATATGAAGTAACTTGTTTTCCTGCTGGTACAAAAATATATACTAAAAATGGGTATAAAAATATTGAAGACATTAGAGTTAATGACATTGTATACTCATACAATGAAACAACAGATAAAGTTGAATTAAACAAAGTTACAAAAACATTTATTCATGAAGATATTGAAATTTATAATTTATATTTAAATAATGAAATGATTAGAGTTACACCATATCATAGATTTTATGTATTAAGAAATAAAAATTATGAATGGGTTACAGCTAAAGATTTAAAATTAACTGATAAGTTATTTGATATTAATAAAAAATATATAAAAATAAATAAAATAGAATACATAAAAGAAAATAATACAGTATATAATTTTGAGGTAGCAAATAACCACACTTATTTCGTATCAGAAAATAATATATTAGTTCACAATGCAAAAGTTTGTTGATAATATTTTATATGATTAACCATTTTTTTAAACCACATTTATATCCAACGATTTAAATAGAATTACAAATTACAAAATAATAATCTTGTGGCTACATAAAATGTTTATATTTATTAAAAAGTATGTTATAATACTTCCGAATGAAAGGAAGTATTTTTTATGGAAGATACAATCTGTGCAATATCAACTTCAATGGGCATCGGAGCAATATCTATTGTCCGTGTAACTGGACCTGAAACTGTAGACATCGTAGACAGTATTTTTGATCATGATTTAAAAAATGCTTCCAGCCACACAATCCACTATGGACATATTAAATATAATGAAGAAGTTATTGATGAAGTTTTAGTTATGCTAATGAAAGGACCAAAGACTTATACAACTGAAGATACAATAGAGATAAATTGTCATGGAGGAATTAACACTACTAAAAAAGTGATGGAAATATTACTGGCATCAGGATGTCGTCTTGCAGAACCAGGTGAATTTACAAAAAGAGCTTATTTAAATGGTAGAATAAATCTTCTTGAAGCTGAATCAGTAAATGATTTAATTATTGCCAAAACAGATGCAGCTAGAACTTTAGCTATAAATAATGTTGATGGAAAATTATCAAAACAAATAAGTAACCTAAGAGAAAAAATAGCCAAAATACTTGCCAATATTGAAGTAAATATTGATTATCCTGAATATACTGATGAACTTGAAGTAACAGAAAATTTAATGCATGAATACCTTGATGATATTACTAAAGAGTTAAATGTTTTAGTAAGTGGTGCTAAAAACGGAAGACTTATTAAAGAAGGAGTAAATGTTGCAATTATAGGTAAACCAAACGTAGGTAAAAGTAGTATTTTAAATAGTTTACTTGATGAAGAAAAAGCAATTGTAACAGATATTCCTGGTACAACTAGAGATATAGTTGAAGGCACAATTACCTTAAATGGAGTAGCAATCAACTTTATAGATACAGCAGGTATCAGAGAAACAACAGATATCGTTGAAAAAATAGGTGTTGATAAAAGTAAAAAAACTGCTGATAATGCAGACATTATTTTACTTGTTTTAAATAATAATGAAGAAATGACAAATGAAGAACTAACTATGTTAGATAAATATAATAATGAAAGATTACTTGTATTTGTAAATAAAATGGACTTAGAGAAGAAACTAGTATTACCTGAAACAATTAAAGATGTAACTTATGGTAACACAATTGATTTAGATGGTTTAAATACTTTAAAAGAAGCAATTAGTAACAAATTAAATTTAGGTAGTATTGTAAATAAAGATATGAGTTACTTATGTAATCTAAGAGAAATAGATTTAGTAAATAAGGCCGAAGAAACATTAAAAAATGCTCAAAATAATCTTGAAGCAGGATATTCTGTTGACATAATAGAAATAGATTTAAAAGCAGCTTGGAACTATCTTGGTGAAATTATGGGAGATAGTTATGAAGGCGAATTATTAGACAAAATATTTAGTAATTTTTGTTTAGGAAAGTGAGGTATAAACATGTATGATGTAATCGTAGTAGGTGGAGGACATGCTGGAATTGAAGCAAGTCATATTGCAGCCAAATTAGGTAAAAAGACATTACTTATAACAGGTAATATTAAAAATATAGGTGATATGCCATGTAATCCATCAATCGGAGGAACAGCCAAAGGCATTATAGTACGTGAAGTTGATGCTCTAGGTGGTTTAATGGGACATATCGCAGATATTTCTCACATTCAAATAAAAATGCTTAATAATTCTAAAGGCCCAGCAGTAAGAAGCTTACGTGCTCAAGCAGATAAAATAACATATCCTAAAAATATGCAAGAATATTTAATGAAAATGCCTAACTTAACAATAAAAGAATCTTTAGTAGAAGACCTAATTCTTGAAAATAACATAGTTAAAGGAGTTATTACTGAAAATAATGAAAGAATTGAAGGTAAAACTGTAATTTTAACAACGGGTACATACCTACGTGGTAATATTCTTGTGGGTAGCAAAAATACACCTGGTGGACCGCATGGAGAAAGAAGAAGTAACTATTTATCAACAAAATTAAATGAATATGGCTTAAAAATAATAAGATTAAAAACAGGTACCCCACAAAGAATTAAAAAAGATTCCATAGATTTTTCTGTAATGAGCAAGGAACATGGTGATAATACTTATTGGACATTTTCAAATGATTTTGCACCAAGCTATAAATTAGAAGACCAAAAACCGTGTTACTTACTTTATACCAATGAAAAAACTCATCAAATTATCAGAGATAATTTAAAAAAGTCCGCTATGTATGGAGGATATGCAACTGGAGTAGGTCCAAGATATTGTCCATCCATTGAAGATAAAATTGTAAGATTTGCGGATAAAGAAAGACATCAATTATTTTTAGAACCTGAAAGTTTATATTATGATGATTGGTATTTACAAGGATTTTCAACAAGCATGCCAGAAGATGTTCAAGAACAAATGGTTCATAGTTTACATGGCCTAGAAAACGCAGTTATTAGCAAATATGCCTATGCTATTGAATATGATGCAATTGATCCATTACAAATTAAACCAAGTTTAGAAAATAAAGTTTTAGAAAATTTATTTACTGCAGGTCAAATTAATGGTACAAGTGGCTATGAAGAAGCTGCAGGACAAGGAATAATTGCTGGTATAAATGCAGTTTTAAAAATAGATAACAAAGAACCTCTAATATTAAAAAGAAGTGATGCCTATATCGGAGTATTAATTGATGACTTAGTAACAAAAGGAACTATAGAACCTTATCGTATGCTAACATCAAGAGCAGAATTTCGTCTAATATTAAGACATGATAACGCTGACTTAAGACTACGTCATTATGCCCATGAAATAGGTACAATAAATGAAGAACAATATGGAAGATTACTTACTAAAGAAGAGAATATTAAAAAATTAACAACATATTTAACAGAAAATACACTTCATCTAACTAGTGAAGTTAAAGAAATATTTATAAATAATAATAAAAATGTTCCACTTACGGGCTTAAATTTCTATGAGCTATTAAAAAGACCAGAAATAAATCTAGACTTTATTGAAAACTTTATAACTTTAGATTATCCAGATGAAGTAAAAGAACAAGTAGAAATAAATGCCAAATATGATGGATATATTAAAAAAGCTTATAAAGAAGTAGAAAAATTAGAAAAACTTGAAGAAAAACAAATACCTGAAAACATTGACTATAGTAAAGTAACAAATTTAGCTAGTGAAGCAAGACAAAAATTAGATAAAATAAGACCTAAAACAATTGCTCAAGCATCTCGTATAAGTGGAGTAAACCCTGTAGATATTTCAGTTTTAAGTATTTATCTAAAGAAAGAATATGGTAAAGATGAAAATTAATGAATTTATTGAAAAAGTAAAAGAATTAGGTCTTGAAATAACTGATGAAAAATTAAAACAATTAGAAATCTATGCAAACTTTCTAAGAGAATATAATGAACATACAAATCTAACAGCGATAACAAACATCGAAGATATATATTTGAAACATTTTTATGATAGTTTAACTCTTACAAAAGTAATTGATTTAAATATATGTGAAAATTTACTAGACTTTGGTACTGGTGCAGGTTTTCCAGGAATGGTAATAAAGATATTTTTTCCAAGTTTAAAGGTAACTTTATTAGATAGTAATAATAAAAAAATAAAGTTCTTAACGGAATTAAAAGATAAAATTCATGTTGATAACCTAGAACTTATTAACACAAGAGTAGAATCCCTTAGAAATGAAAGATTAAATTATTATGATGTTGTAACAGCTAGAGCAGTTACCAACATGCCAGTTTTAACAGAACTTGCTATGCCACTTGTTAAAGAAAATAAGTACTTTATAGCTATGAAAGGCAGTAATACTGAAGAAGTAGAAAATAGTAAAAATGCTATTTCTAAAATGCACGGCACAATCGAAGAAATAAATACATTTTTATTATCTGATGAAACAGGAATGAGAAACATCATTAAGGTGAAAAAAATAAAAGAAACAATACTAAGTGAATTAAGACCATATGAAAAAATAATAAAGAAACCATATTAAAACTATATACGAGAAAACCAAGATAAACTCTATGTTTTCTCGCTTTTTTTATGTTTTAACAAAAGAAAAAAAGTAAAAAAGCTCTTGCAAAAATTCTACAAATAATGTATCATTATATATGATAAAGGGTTGATTAGTGTGAATAACATACAAATGGAAAGTCAAATATTACAGGTTCCTATCGAGGACATAATTCCAAACCGTTTCCAACCACGGTTGTCTTTTGATGATGCATCACTTGCAGATTTAGCTTCGTCAATCAAACAACATGGCATAATTCAACCACTTGTTTTAAGAAGAAAGAATGACAAATATGAAATAATAGCTGGTGAAAGAAGATTTAAAGCAGCTAAAATGGCTGGATTGGTTTCAGTGCCTGCAGTTATTTCCAATTTAGATGACAATGCATCAGCTGAAGTAGCAATCGTAGAAAATATTCAAAGAAAAGATTTAACAGCTATTGAAGAAGCACGTTCATATCAAGCGCTTTTAGATAAAGGTTACATGACTCAAGATGAACTTGCTAGAAAAATGGGATTATCTCAATCTGCCATTTCTAATAAACTACGTTTGTTAACTCTAGATGAAGCAGTTCAAGAAGCTATTTTAGCAGAAAAAATATCAGAAAGACATGCCAGAACTTTACTTAAAGTTCCATCACATGAAAAACAAAGGGAGTTACTAAACAAAGTGATAAATGAAAGATTAACTGTTAAACAACTTGAAGACGAAATAAAAAACATAGATACAACAAGTGGAAGTATTGTTGAACAACCTAAAAATAATGAAATTGATAAAACTGAATCACTTGAAACAATTACTCAAAAAGAGGCCCCAGTTGAAAACATTAATACACCTTCAAGTCAAAATATTGATACATTACCAAATATCGAAGATATATTTACTGATGTTTCAGAACTAAAAGATATAACTAAAGAAGATACACTTGATGATGTTAAACCATCACCAAGTATAACTCCAGATGCATTCTTCTCAAATCCAGAAAAAATGCCAAATAAATTCTTTAATTTTTTAGAAGATACTGCAGCCAATATGGACATTGAAGAAATAACCCCAACATTTGAAATTCCAAAAGTAGAATCAAAACCACAACCTGAAAATTTAATAAATCAAACAGATAATATTGAAATGCTTGATAACTTCTTTATTCCAACTACAGATAATAAAGTAGAAAGTAGTAATAATGATTACTTAAACGAAGTAATAAAAACAATTAGAAATTTACATTTAGATAGTGATAAAGTAGTAGTTGAAGAAATGAACTTACCAACTGAATATCACATCAATATTAAAATCAAAAAAGATTTAAATAACTAAAAAGATGGCTAATAATTTAGTCATCTTTTTCAATAAAATCCTTTATATTAAAATTGTACATTGTAACAGAACCACCATTCATATTTAAAATAGTATCTTCATCTTTAATAATATAATCCATATTATCTAAACCTACTTTAAATAATATTTCGAATTCTGGCATTACTTGCATTCCTCCAGTTTTGAGGGCACTATCACGTTCAGTATCATAAAAAACTAATACATTTTTATTTGTTAACAAAATATTAACAAGCATATTTCTTTTGTCAAACTTAATATTAACATCTGCTGCTTCATTTAAAACATGTTCATCATTTTCTTTAAAAGCATAATTATACATTTACATCACCTATAATAATTATATAATATAACTTCTAAAATATCTAGTCTTCTTGCTTTTTTTCTTCATTCATTACATATTGTTCACGTGAAACTCCAGGTTCGGTACCTTTCACATAATAATATAAAGTAGCCTTATTAACATCATTTGTTGGCTTACCGGTTACAGCATCTAAAGGTATTGCCACAACATTCTTAGGTAGTTCATACCAACTATCACCGATATTTTCAAGCGACTGTTCAATAGTCGTAGCCCATATTTTTTTAGAACTATTTCTAATACTACCATCTACAAATTGATTATCATCATAACCCATCCACATCATCATAAGTCTATCAGGATTATACCCAACAATCCAATAATCAGTATTAGTTGAACCAGTTTTTAGTGCATATTTATGTGTTAAATTACCTGCAATATTAAGGGCAGTAGGTGTTGTATAATCAACATAAGCACTATTCGTCGTAGATGTCATCATTTCATTTAAAATATAAGTATAATTTGGATTAATAACTAAAGTATTTTTATTTTCATGCTCATATAACACATTTCCATCTAAATCTTCAATTTTTTCTATAAAATATAAATCTTTTTCATAACCCCCAGAAGCAAATGTTGTATAACCAGTAGCATAATCTAAAATATTTATTTCACTAGTACCAAGAGGAAGTGATGCAACTTCATCTAAAGAAGCAGTAATTCCAGTTCTTTTAGCAACATCAATCATTTTATCAGCTCCGAGAAAAAGATTAGTTTTAACAGCATAAATATTATCCGATAAAGCAAGAGCGGCAGCCATAGTTATTTCTTTACTAGCATATATGTTTCCAGCATTTTGAGGTGCATAAGTTTTACCATTTGATAAATAAAATGTAGTTTCTTCACTTTTAAATGAACTTGACATTGTCATATTATTTTCTAAAGCTGCATAATAAAGAAACGGTTTCATAGTTGACCCAACTTGCCTTTTACTCTTTAAAGCTCTATTATACTGACTTTTAGCATAATTCATTCCCCCAGTTAAAGCTTTAACAGCACCAGTTTTAGGGTCCACAATAACACTTGCAACTTGTACATTATCATTAGGTTTATTTTTTAAAATATTTTTCTCTAAGTTAGTTTGTTCATTTAAATCGAGTGTGGTATATATCTTAAGACCACCAGCATTTACTAACGAAGCAGGTACTTCTTTAATAGTACTAAGCTCATTTAAAACAGATTCTTGATAGTACATAATCATTTGCAAATTATTTTTTTTAGTTTGACCAAAAATTTCTAATTTTTCTTTAAATAAATTATTATATGTATTTTCATCAATATATCCATTATTAAGCATTGATTTAGCAACAACCCATGCTCTATTTATAGATGCTTCATAATTACTAACAGGATTGTAACCAGCAGGATTTTTAGGTATGCCAGCAAGCACAATGGCTTCTTCTAAAGTTAAATCTTTAGGTTTTTTATTAAAATAGAAACTGGCAGCATTTACAATACCCATATTACCTTGTCCATAATTAATAGTATTTAAATAACCTTCTAAAATATCATCCTTATCATAATGTACTTCAAGTTCAAGTGTTAAAAAAGCTTCTTCAATCTTTCTTCCCCATGTTTTATCAAAATCCAAATATAAATTTTTAATATATTGTTGTGATATTGTAGATGCCCCTTGTACAATAGATTTTTTCTTTATGTTAGTAAGCATTGCTTTAGCAATTCTCAAATAGTCAAATCCATGATGATCATAAAAGTTTTTATCTTCAACAGCAATCACAGCATTTACTAAATTTTCATTAATATCTTCCAAATTAGCCCATTCATTGCTTCTGGAGCCTTGATATAATAATTCATTCTGATTATCATAGAGATATAAACTTCCACTAGTTTTTAAATCAAGTTTGGGACTTAAATAAGCATAAGTATAAAGTCCAATGATAACAACTACCAAGGATATAAACATAAAAATAAATGATTTTACCATAAATCTCATTGCCCTCAAAGTTATCACCTATAAGCTAGTATGGAAATAATTTTCAAAAAATATGCAAAATTTGGTAATATTTAACATCGCATAATTAAAATTAGAAAGAAATATTTGATTTGGTATACTAAATTTTATTTTTTATACTACATCAGTCTTACGCAAGTGAAAATTTCCAAAAAAATTAAAATTGTTTGTTAGGAAAGAATGCCCATAAAACCTAAGTAAAACCGGTGTTTTTAAAATAATTGTCGAACCATGTCGACCGATTTTTCTTGACTTTTTTTGTGTAGTGAACTTAGAATAGAGTCTTATATGAAGGGAGAAAATTTTATGACAAATGAAATTAAAGAAAAAACATTTTATGGATTTAATTATGATAAAATGTTTAAGGCTATATTCGTCGGAGAAGATAAGAAAAAAACTGAATTACTATGTGAACTTTTAAGTGAATGTTTAGAAACTAAAGTTGATAGAATAATAAAGTTTATTCCGATTGAACTAAATGCTCGTAGAAAAAAAGAAAGGTATAAAAGAGTTGATTTACTTCTTGAAGCTGGAAAACGTAAAATTAATCTAGAACTTAATTCTACTTATAATGAAGAAGATAAAATAAGAAATATGAATTATTATTTTTCTTTCTGTAGTCAATATACTATCGCCGGAGAAAAATATGATATTGAGTCAGAATTTATTCATATTTCTCTGAATTATAATGTAAGGAAGGATACACCATTAATAAAATGTTATACCATATATGATAAAAGCCACGAGGAAGAACTTGACCCAAGGTTTAAATATTATGAAATTAATGTTGAAAAGTTTGCAAAGTTTTGGTATGATAATGACATAGAAAGCGTTAAGAAAGCACCTATTTTAACCATGATAGGTATAAAGGATGAAGAAGAATTAGAAAAGTATTCTAAGAAAATGAATAACGCTATCATTAAGGAGAGTGTTGATAATTTGAAAAGATTAAATAGTGATGCTGCTTTTGTTTATGGTCTTACACCAGAAGAAGATGAAATGTTAGTTAGAAATACCAGAGATGAATTAGTGCGTAGAGAGGCTCTTGCTGAAGGAAAAGCTAAAGGAAAGAATGAAGGGCTTGCCGAAGGTAAAGCCGAGGGAAAAGCTGAAATTGCAATTAATTTGCTAAAAAAAAGCTATCCTGTTGATGAAATAGTTGAAATAACTGGATTAACCAAAGAAGAAATAGAAAAACTAATTTAAAAGGACTGTTATAATAACAGCCCTTTTCAGAGAATAAAACATCTCTTTTCATATACCAAAATAATTATACAACAAATTTTCTTATTAAATATTAGTTATACTTATACTTTTACTAAGTATCTTATTTTCATATTTTTCATAGGCTTTATTCCAACCATCATATTTAGCATCGCCTTTATGATTTGGAAGTATATTTAAATCATATAAATATTTACCCATAAATTCCGTAACTTTAACAGCACCATAATAATTTAAATGGTCCCCACCATCACGAGAATCTTGATCCCAATCTATCCCCAGTTCATTAACCAATAAATTTAAATCTAAATATTCAATATTTTTACTTTTAGCATATTTTGTAACTTCTTCATCTCTTTTTTCATTCCAATTAAGGGTACTAGGAACAGTGTATAAAATTATTTTTATATCATTTTGATGACATTTATCAATTATTTTATCTAAATAGTATTTATTAATAGAACTTATACCAGTTCTTTTTTTATTATTTTTCATGTAATTACCTACACTTTTTGGTGGAACAACACTTATATTATAATAAAAACCTTTAAGTTCATCAGTCCATGTATATTTTATTTTTTTAGTAAAATCATTACTTGTCATACTCTTCCATCTATCATGATATTGAAAAATTGGTAAAATGCTTTGACTTTTTGTTGATAACACGTTATTAACATTCATTTTTCTATAAATAGCATTTGCCTCAAGAAGTACAACCTTTGGACTTTGATTTTTTAAAACTTTATTTAAATAATCATATGTATCAACCAAATATTGTCTTGAAACACCACCATTATACATAGTAAAACCATATTTATTCCAAATAGGTAATGGAGAAATACTTGTAAAAGACTCACTATCTCCAATTACTAAAACATCAATGGTATCTTTTGCTTCACCAAAAACACCATTTGCTCGTGCCTCATGAATACCATTACCTTTAGCATTACTTTTTGGAACAAAAAAATGTGAAATTCCAAGTAATATAAAAAATAAAATAATAACAAAAACTATAGGTTTATAATAATTTTTCATAATACCTCCCTAAAAATTAGCATATATTGGGTCAACTGGTGCATAACCAAACCCATAAGCTCCAAAAATTACAATAGCAATAATTAGCAAATAATACAAAGTCCATCTAACAAATATATTTTGCTTTGCAATTAATTCTCTTACATTAATTCCTTTTTCTTTAAGTAAACCAACAATAAATATAATAATTAAAGCAAGTATAATAATTGTAAAATCAGCTCTATCACATCCAAGTTTAAAAATAGTTCCCATTTTTAACGAATCAAAGCTAAAATCAGTAAATATCTTTTTAAACATTGCAAAACCACTTGATAAGGAAGTTGCCCTAAAGAAAAGTTCACCAAATACAACTAAAATACTTGTTTTAAGTATTTGCATAAACACGTAAGGCCTACTACTTCTATTAATATGGAGCTTTTTACAAGTATCAACAATGATGGGTGTAAAAATATTACCTAAAACAATAAGTATAAAGTGATATATACCAAAGAAAACATAAGTCCATGCTGCTCCATGCCATAATCCATTTGAAAGCCAAACACATAAAAGTGCTACACTTCCTGCTACCAAAGGTCCAAAATGATTACCTAAAATTTTTCTTAAATTAAGGGTCATTTTCTTCATAGGTTTAGAAAGCGAAACTGGATAAAAGATATAATCTCTAAACCAAGTTCCCAAAGTAATATGCCATCTTGTCCAAAAATCAGATATATTCTTACTAAAGAATGGTTGTCTAAAATTTTCAGGCAAAGATATTCCAAACAGTTCACCAGAACCTATTACAACATCAATTGTACCGGAAAAATCTGCATAAAGTTGAATTGTATAAAATATTGCCCCCAAAAGTATTACTCCACCATCCAAAGAATTATATTCACAAAATATTTTTTCTATAAAAGGGTTAAGCCTATCAGCAATAATCATTTTCTTAAATAATCCCCATAGTATTCTTTGAGCACCAAAAGCCAAATTCTTATAAGTTAAATCTTCACCATCATAAAGTTTAATTGCAGTATCGTTATATCTACAAATTGGTCCTTCCATAATACATGGAAAAAATGACATAAACAAAGCAAGTCTACCTAAATTAGTATCAGCATCAATTTTCCCTTTGTAAACATCAAATATATAAGAAAGTCCTTGCAAAGTATAAAAAGATATACCAATAGGTATTAATATTTTAGGTATCTTAAATCTAAAATCAAAATTTAAAATTTCTAATAAATTATTAATATTTTCACCAAAAAAGCCTGTATATTTTAAACATACTAACAAACCAATATGAATAATTACAGAAAGTAACACTACTCTTCCCATTTTTTTCTTATATAATTCTTTTATTTCTTTTTTATTTTCCTTATTTAACTCTACTTCTTTATCTCTATCTTTATTTAATCTATCAAGCCATAACCCAAAATGATGAATTGAAAGTGTAGAAAATAGTAAATACACAATTAACTTACCACTTAAAGATAAGAAGAAAATATAGCTTGCTATAAGTAAAACAAGCCATCTTTTCTTCTTATTAGTTAAAGCATATATTAATAGTGTAATTGGCAAAAAAGCAGCCAAATAAACTAAACTACAATATTGCATACTAATCTTCTTCCTTTAATCTTTCAATTAAAGCCCACAAACTTTGAGCAGAGTTAAAATTACTAGGAATTATTTCAACTGTTGGAATTACAACATCAAATTCTTCTTCAATTTCAGCAACTAGTGATAAAATTGCAAGTGAATCTAAATAATGTCCATCTATTAAATTAATGCAAGTATTATAATCAACTTCAGGATTTAAATCTTCTAATATTTCTATTAATTTTTCCATTAATTTTCACCTCCTTTGAATGGCATATTTAATTTATACGTATGAATATTACTTCTAACTATTTCTATTTTACCATCTTTAACAAATACAACTTTAGGTAAATCACGGCTCAAGAATAAACTAATTCCTTCAGTCATTGCATAAGCTCCAGTATTCTTAAACACAAATACATCACCAAGTTCTAAACCATTAACAGATAGTCCTTTAACAATTAAATCATTAATTGTACATAATGCTCCAACTAAGTTCCAATTTTCTTCATTACCACTTCTTCTAGGAATTACATCTAACATAGGCTTTTTCATTGCCATCATTTGACCATAATACACAATATGATGCATACCACCATCTAAAATAGCAAAATTTCCTTCTTTATTTGTTTTTTTATCAACAACTTTAGTATAATAACTTCCACATGATGCCACAATACTTCTTCCAAGTTCCATTGTAATATGACCTTGATATTTTAAATTTTTTATCTTATCAGCAATTTCCATTAAGTATGTATTTTCATCAAAATCAGTTTCTGCTTCAAAATACATAACTGGAAAACCAGGTCCAAATTCTAATTCTTCAATTATAAAACCAAGTTCATTTTTTAATTTTTGAACAAAGTCATCAACATATTCAAGTTCTTTTATAATTCTTCTTGATAGTTTTTTTTGTGTCCCTGAAAAATATTGAATACCCATGATATTTAACATATTATATTTTAATCTATTTTCCAAAATAGATATTATTTCTTCTTCACTCATACCAAATTGATTACCACTTGTAAGTCTTAAAATTACATCCACTACAATATTTTTATCTTTAGTTATTTTATCAACTAGTTTTATTTGATTTAATGATTCAATTGTAATAACTTCACCATGTTTATAATGATTAATTATATTCTCCATGCTAGTTTCATCTTTATAAACACCTGAAATAACCATTTTTTCATGTGCAACGCCAAGCTCATTTGCAATATTCCATTCACCATAAGAACATATTTCATACTTTTCTATGGTATCCTCTATTTCTTTAACCACAAAAGGATTAGCTTTCATTGCAAAACATAAATGTACATTTTTTGGCAACATACTTTTAAGATAATTTATTCTATTTTTCAAAACATCAATATCAAACACATAAAATGGTGTTCCAATACTTTCAATAGTTTTAATATCCATCATATAAATTCCTCCAACTTCTTTCTATCAATCTTGCCATTCTTAGTTAATGGCATTTGTTCTAATTTAACAAATTTACTAGGTATCATAAATACAGGTAATTCTTTAGATAACTTTTCATGTAATTCTTTTACTTCAATGTCACCAATATAAAAGGCATAAAGTCTACTTTTTTCTTCTTTAAATATAGAACAAACTCTTTCTACACCTTCAAAGCCACCAATAGCTTTATCTATTTCTTCTAGCTCAATTCTATGTCCCATATATTTTATTTGAAAGTCTTTTCTTCCCCCAAAATACAAGTCATTATTTTCATAATAACCTAAATCTCCAGTTCTATAAATATATTCTATATACTTATCATTTAATGGATTTTTAACAAATGCTCTATCAGTTTGTTCTTTATTTTTATAATAACCAAGTGCAAGTGCACTACCTCGTACACATATTTCTCCCTTAATTTCACTATTTGCAACCAATTTATTATTCTCATCTAACAAGAAAACATCTTCATTATTAAATGGTATACCAACAGGTATTTTTTCATATTCACGATTTCTATCAATAATATGATAAGTACAATTACATGTAATTTCAGTTGGTCCGTACAAATTAACAAAAGTTGCATTTGGCAAGTGTTTCATCCATTCCTTCAAATGTTTCATTGGCATAACTTCACCACTAAACATAACTCTTTTAACTGTTTCAGGCACTTTATAATCTAAACCATGAAATGTCGAAATTAAGCAAAGCGCAGACACTGCCCAAGTCATCGTTGTAACTTTATGTTCTACCAAAAAATCAATAAGTTCAGCAGGCCTTGAAAATAATTCTTTAGGAACAATAACAAGTGTTGCTCCTGTTTTTAGAGCTGGATATATATCTTTAACAGAAACATCAAAATCAAATGGGGCTTGATTAGCAATAATATCAGTTTCATTAATCCCAAAGGTACTTGTAAAATTATCTATAAAATCAATTATTGAACGGTTTCCAACCACAACTCCTTTAGGTACTCCTGTTGAACCACTTGTAAAATTTGCATAAACAGGATCAACATCAAGTTTTTTAGCTCTAATATTAGAAAGCAATTCATCATCTACTTCACATTTAACTAAATCTTCATAAAGTATTAACTTTTTATTAGGAAAAAATTCTTTAGCACTTTCCAAATGTTCATTATCAGTAACAACATAATCTACATCTAAAACATTAATTATTTGTTCAAGTCTCATTTTTGGAAGCCCTGCATTAAGTAAACTATAAAAGCCACCAGCATATAAACTTCCCATAAAAACTTCAAGACAAGAAATCCCTTTTTCCATATAAACTGGAACGGGGTCGTTATTTTTAACATACTTAGCAAGTCCACTACCTATTTTTTTACTAACCACTTGCAAGTCTTTATAAGTAATACTTCCATTTTTATCAATTACTTTATTATCATTACTAATATTTTCTAAATATTCTAATACGTTTTTCATACATTTTTACCTCAAAATAATTATACATTAATATAATAAATTATTTCTTAACCAAATCTTAATTTTTATTAAGAAATTGAATTTGACTTTTAGCCACATTTATGTTATTATGTATTTAGCAAAGAAGATTTGCATATAATAAAAGGAACATCCAGTTTTTGTCGAGATTGGATGCTACCAATTTAGTGGTTTGCATCTAAACCACCCCCGTTGATTTAGATGCTTTTCTTATTTTATAATTAACGCCAAAATGGCAAATAATTGTAATAAAATAATTATCAAAAGAAGTTTTATTAAGTCTTCTCTGGCCTTCATAGGCATCACCCCTTTTCCATTCCATTGAATTTGAAGAGGTAACATCCAATCAAACTGGATATTCCATAAATTAATTATATTACAAATACGTTTTAAAAACAAGAAATTTAAGCCACTTTATAAAATTTATTTATTACAGCACAAAAGCAAGTATATACATGTATATGCTTGCTTTGTTTTAGCAACAAATTATTTATTAAATTTTGAATTTCATTAAGAATTCAGTCTTCATTTTTCTATGTGGTTTACTTACTAAAACTATTTTTCCATCATGAAGTTCAACAAAATTTTTAACAATTGCAAGTCCAAGTCCAGTACCATCGCCTGATGTCCTAGCTTTATTACTTGTAACAAATGGTTCAAATAATTTATCCTTTATTTCTTTATCAATACCAATACCATTATCCCCGATTACTATATTTAATGTTTTATCTTTCCACATTTTAAAATATATCTTAGTTCCCTTTTTATTGTATTTAATAGAATTATTTATTATATTCTCATATATTCTTCTGAAAGCATTTTTATCAGCATCAAACAATATTTTATTTTCTTCAATATCTACTTCTAAATGCATACCAGCAGACTCAATTTCATTATATTTTTCCGCTAAATATTCTTTGGTAAACGTTACTATATCAATTTTTTCTCTACATAAATTATACTCAGAATTGTTCATATGTGTATATAAAAACAATGAATCAATAGCATCTGTTGCAACGCACGCTTTTTTATTGATGCTTTGCATATATTGTCTTTTCTTATTATCAGGAACCAAATCATCTAAAAATGCTTTTGAGTACCCACTAATAACAGTAAGGGGGGTTTTTAAATCATGAGATAAATTAGCAATAGATTTTTGTTTATCTTCATAAATTTTAATTTTTTCTGCATTTGATTTTTTTAATTTTTCCATTAAATTTTCAAAACTTTCTGCAACTTCATCAAATTCCTTTGGTAAATTCGTATCATTTACAATAATTTCTTCATTTTCATAAGATGAAATAACTTTATTTAATTCTTTTAAGATTTTTTTAACTCTACGATTAAATATATAAGTTTCAATTATAATAATAATTATCAAAATTGGAATAGAAATAAACCACACGTTACTAGAATCAGAAACCGCAGAATCATAGCTTTCCGCAGTAAATGTCGGTGACATAAAAAGCAAAGTTCTTTTTAATCCATTACCAGATGTTACATATTCATACTTTTCTACCATTTGTTCATCATTATAATAACCATTTAGTAAATTAAGTTCTCTTTCAGTTAAGCTATTTTTCTCATTAAAAAGATTGCCATCAACTATTTCCAAGTCTTCATTTAATTTAGCATTACCAATAACTATTTCTTCATCAATTTCAGCATCATATGTGGTTTTGTATATTTTATATATTTTATCTCTATTTTTTTCTTTGTAATTAAAAATATTATAATAATAAGTTCCACTATAATCGTTAACAAACTCTAAGTCATCACCATCAACAATGTCTTTTACATCACCATCAGTTGTATAAATAAGCTCATTATTTTCATCATATATGGCAAAATCGCATCCAGGAAACTTAGACATTGGAATACCATCATAATCTTCATACTCAAGTTTTTCTTTATAAAGAAGAAAATCATCCAATACTAAAAAACTATTGTTAAGCCTCCAATTAATTGATAAATATGTTAATAAAGCAACCCCTAAAATAATTAAGGTGTAAATAGCAAATTGAATAATAATATATTTGCTAAAACTATAACTCTTCTTTGTTTTCAAGTTTATAACCTAACCCCCTAACTGTTTTTATATATTCTGGTTTTGCAGGATTATTCTCAATCTTTCCTCTAATATTTGAAATATGAACCATCATGGTATTATCATCAGTATCATAAAAATCCCCATTAATACATTCATAAATTTGGCTCCTTGTAAATACTTTACCAGGTGACTTCATCATCATTGCAAGTATTTTAATTTCAGTTGATGTAAGGGGCACAATTTTATTATTCTTCATAAAAATATATTTACTTAAATCAAGAGAAAGTTCACCAACGTTTAAGGTATTAATTTCATTATTTGAACTTTTAAACTCATAATATCTACGAAGTAATGCTTTAACATAAGCAACTAACTCCAAAGGATTAAATGGTTTAGTTATATAAGCATCAGCACCGATATCAAGTCCCAAAACTTTATCACTATCCATATTTTTAGCAGATACAATGACAATTGGAATATTACTAGTTTCTCTTACTATTTTGATAAGTTCATAACCATTTAAACCTGGCATCATTAAATCCGCAATTATAATATCATAATTACCTTTTTTAAAAGCATCCAAAGCTTCAAGCCCATCATATGTTGATGTCACATCAAAACCATTACTTTCTAAATAAAGTTTGAGAAGTTCTACTATATCCATATCATCTTCTGCTATTAAAATTTTATTATGCAAAAAAGTCACCTCCTAAATTAGGAATTATTATAACACCTATATATAGTTTTTTCAAATTTAAATTCAACTCTAGTATATCATAAAAAGACCTAACTTTAAACTCTTTCATTATATGATATAAAATAAATTATTACTTTTTCAAGCATTTTATTATGACATTTTCAATGGTTTGATTATTATATTTTCAAAAAAAGAATGCCTAAGCACTCTTTATAACTTAAATTGTGAATTATACAAATCAGCATAAAAACCTTTTTGTTTCATAAGTTCTTCATGATTTCCTTGCTCAATTATATTACCATTATTCATAACAAGTATTAAATCAGCATTTTTTATTGTTGATAATCTGTGGGCAATAATAAATGAAGTTTTACCATGAGTTAATTTATCCATTGCCTTTTGCACTAATTCTTCAGTTCTCGTATCAACATTACTAGTAGCTTCATCCAAAATTAAGAATGGTGCATCTTGCAACATACCTCGGGCAATAGTTAAAAGTTGTCTTTGACCTGCAGAAATGGAGTCATTATCACTTAATATAGTATTATATCCATCAGGTAACGTTTTAATGAAATGGTCAAGTCCAACAGTTTTACAAACAGTTTCAACTTCTTCATCAGTTATATTTTCAGCATTATAAACAATATTATCCCTAACAGTACCATTAAATACCCAAGTATCTTGAAGAACCATAGTAAACAACCTATGAATATTATTCCTTGTTAATTCTTTGGTAGAAACACCATCAATAAGTATTTCTCCACTATTAATGTCATAGAACTTCATAAGTAAATTTACCATCGTAGTCTTACCAGCACCTGTAGGTCCAACAATAGCTATTTTTTGACCAGCTTTAGCTTTAGCACTAAAATTCTTAATTGTTGGAGTTTCATTACCATCATATTTAAATTCAACATTTTTAAATTCAATATTACCTTTTACTTCTTTTTTATCTAAGATTTTTGTTAATTTGCTTTCATCAAGCATTTCTTTTTCATCTAAAAATTCAAATACCCTTTCACTAGCTGCTGCAGTTGATTGTAAGCTAGTCATAGCTTGAGCTATTTGAGAAAGTGGAGAAACAAATAATCTTACATAAACAATGAATGCAACGATTACGCCAAAACTAATATAACCATTTAAGGCAAGTAGTGCCCCAACAACGCATACTGCAACATAACCAAAATTACCAATAAAATTCATCATAGGCATCATAAGTCCAGATAAAAAAACACTCTTCCAATTAGCTTTATACAATTTATCATTTAATTCATCAAACTTTTCATTTGATATTTTTTGCCCATTATATGTTTTAACTACATTAAGTCCTGAATATACTTCTTCAATATGTCCATTTAAATCCCCAAGTTCTTTTTGCTTAGCCACAAAGTATTTTTGAGATTTACCTAAAATAGCTGCCATAAAAGCAAACCCAAATAAACTTGCAAGTATTGCTGTAATAGCCATAACCCAGTTCGTTACAAACATCATGATTGTAGTTCCCACAAATAATGTAATTGCACTAACCAAAGTTGATAATGATTGATTCATAGATTGAGCAATTGTATCAACATCATTTGTTACTCTTGATAAAGTATCACCAATTGCATGTTTATCAAAATATTTAAGTGGTAACTTATTTATTTTACTTGAAATATTACCACGTAGTTTTCTAGCAAAATTATTTGAAACATCACACATAAGTATTGACTCAAAATAAGTAAATATTGCACTAATCAAGTAAATAGTAACTAAAACTATAGCTATATTTTTTATTTTATCAATATTCATATATGGTTCAACAAGTGACTTTATAGAACTAGGCATTTCATCTACTTCTGCATATATACTAGTTGCATCCATATTTTCATTCATACCACTAACTATTTCCAAAAATTCCCTCTGATCATTTACACTTATTTTAACACCATCTATTTCAAATTCATGAAATAATTGATTAGCAATACTATCTGGAACTTCTACATTACCACTTAAACTCTTAATAAATTTAATTGTATCTTCCTTATTACTTACAACAAGTTTACTTAAAATACTATCTGGAACACTGACAATTAATTTCATTCCACTATCAGGGTTACTTTGCATTTCCTCAAGTATTTTTTGAAAACTTTGTTTATCTTCCAAAGATATACCACTATCCATCATAATACTAGCTATATTTTTTTCACTTAAATTCATTTTAATAACTTTACTAATATTTTCTTCATTTAAACTACCAGTTACTTCTTTTGTAATTTTTTCAAAATTATCTTTATTCATAACTAAACCATTTGATATTTCATCAGTTAAATTAGACAAAATATCAGGTGTTACTATAGTAAGAATAGAACCTAAAGCTGCTAGAACTAACGCAACTATAGTTAATTTTTTAAAACCTGACAATTCATTAATTAACCTTTTAATAGCACCTTTAAAGTCTTTAGCTTTTTCTACTTCTCTATTTGGTCTTGGCATTATCTAATTCCTCCTTTGAAAGTTGTGATAAAGCAATTTCTTTATAAACTTCACAACTCTTTAATAATTCTTCATGTGTACCAACACCTACAGATGTTCCATTATCAAGAACTATTATTTTATCAGCATTCATTATTGTACCAATTCTTTGAGCAACTATTAAACTAGTTGCATCCTTTGTATATTTCTTTAATTCTTCACGAAGAACAGCATCAGTTTTATAATCTAAAGCAGAAAATGAGTCATCAAAAATATATATTTCAGGATTTTTAGCTATAGCACGTGCAATAGCAAGTCTTTGTTTTTGACCCCCAGAAACATTCGTACCACCTTGAGCTATATGAGATGCATATCCATCATCCATTTTTGACACAAAATCATCTGCTTGTGCAACTTTTGCTGCTTCCTTTACTGCTTTATCAGTTATTACTTCTTTAGCGTCTCCATAAGCAATATTAGAATTAACTGTTCCATTAAACATAACTGCCTTCTGAGGAACATAACCAATTAACTTATATAAATATTCAAGTTTATAATCTTTAATATTTATACCATCAACAAGTATTTCTCCTTCAGTAACATCATAAAATCTTACAACCAAATTAACTAAAGTTGATTTACCTGAACCAGTTGAACCAATAAATGCAATAGTATCTCCTTTATTTGCCTTAAACGATATATTTCTTAAAACATACTCTTCGGCATCAGGATATTTAAACGAAACATTTTTAAATTCAATTGTACCAACTTCTTTTTTAGTTTCTACATTACCATCTTTAACACTAATATTGGTATCAAGAACTTCATTAATTCTAGATGCAGAAACCTCTGCTCTTGGTAAAATCATAAATATCATAGCAAGCATCAAGAATGACATAATAATTTGCATTGCATAAGATGAAAATACTACCATATCACCAAATAATGCTATTTTATCAGCCATTATGGCATCCTTAATAAGATAAGCCCCAATAAAATATATAACAAGTGTTAACATATACATAATTAAATACATAACTGGTGACATAATTGACATTGATTTTTGATTAAACAATTGTAAATTAGTTAAATCATCATTTACATTTTTAAACTTCTTTTCTTGATAGTCTTCCGCATTAAATGCTCTAACTACTCTTATACCAGTTAAATTTTCTCTTGTAACTTCATTTAATTTATCTGTTAACTTTTGTACAATCTTAAATTTAGGTAGCACAATAATAGTTAAAATGCCAATTACAACAAGTAAAATAACTACAGCAACAGATGTTACCACACTCCATTCCCAACTTTTATTAAGAATTTTAGTTATAGCCCAAACCGCCGTAACTGGAGCTTTAATTAATAATTGCAACCCAAAGCCTACAAACATTTCAACTTGTGTAATATCATTCGTAGTTCTCGTAATCAAACTATTCGTAGAAAAACCTTTTACTTCACTCATAGACATTTCTTCTACTTTTCTAAATAGTTTACCTCTAAGTTCTTTAGAAAACCCTGCAGACAACAAAGCAATTAAATAACCAACAATAACTGCCCCAACTAAGCTACCAAAAGCACACAAAAGCATGTACCCACCATTTATTAAAATGTCGGACATTTTACTTCCTTCAGTTTGCACCAAAATAGTAACTTTTGACATATAATCAGGCATCTTTAATTCAAGCCACACTTGCATAACTATTAAACAAACGCTGACTATAGTAATTAACCATTCTTTTTTTCTAAAACTTTTTAATAATTTAAACATAATTAATCCTTTCTTCTCTTTGCATACTCATTTATATTATTTTGCATACTCTCTATTATATGACAAAATATTTCAATTTCTTCATCACTTAAACCTTTTTTAATAACTTCCTCTAATTTAAAAAATTCCATTTTTTTAACATCAAACATTTTCTTAGCTTTTTCTTTTAAAATAATTTTCTTACATCTAACATCATTATCACACAAAACTCTTTCAATTAACTCATGCTTTTCCATGGTTTGAAGGACTCCAGAAACAGTGGCTCTTCTTAAATGAAGTGCTTCTTCTAAATCTTTTTGATAAATATCTTCATTTTGATGATTTAAAATATAATTCATAATAATCATCTGTGTTGCACTTGGATCACCACAAAATAAATCTTTATTATTACAAATAAATTCTCTTGCAATAAGCTTATTTAACAAATGTAAATTATAAAGTAATTTATCTTCCATTTCTACCACCGCCATACAATGTTAATACATTAAATAAAAATTGTCAAGTACCTTACAATAAAAAAGCTTGACTTTTTTAAAAAAATGACTATAATATATATTACTCAAAAAAAAGGGGGAATAATAAAATGGCAGATTACTGCGGAAATTGCGCACATTTTGACAAAAATCAAAAAGAATACTGGGGAGATAGGTGTTACTGTACAGAAACTTGCAAATATAAAGATGCAAGTGAAAAAGCATGCTATAGCTACGTAAAAAAACTTGAAGGAGGATACACGCCATCCGGTTGTTTTATAACTACAATAGTATGTGAAATTCTTGGATACGAAGACAATTGCGAGGTATTACAAACATTAAGATTTATCAGAGAAAATTATTTAAAGAAAACAAAAGAAGGAAGAGCATTACTTCAAGAATATGACTTTATTGGGCCCGTAATAAGTCATGAATTAGCAAATTGCCCAATAATTGATTCCATTATTTTAGCACACAACTACATACTTCCATGCTATGATTTAATTAAGCAAAATCGTTATGAAAATGCTATTCAAGTATACACAAACATGGTAAATATACTTAAAAACAGATTTAGCTATGCATTAAATGATGCACATTTGGATTACACATTAAAAACACCTGATGAAGAACTAGGTAAAGCAAGAATAAGACTAAAACCAGCAAGTATTTAAACTTGCTGGTTTTATCATTTCATTAATCTAAGCATATTATCAACATAAGATTTTAACTTAGTTTCTTCTATATCTTGCTCTCTTAATCTAAGTCCGTTTACTAACTTTTCATCATATTTAGATAAATCATATTCATTATTTCTTTTTTTATTATATTCATATTTCATATTCTTAACTTTATACATATTACTTAATCTACAGGATGTAAGTATATCATTTGCAAATAAATTAATATGATATTCTGTCATTACATTATAATAATCTATTGGTTTTTCAATTACTTCTTTACTTACCAATTTAACATATTCGCCTTTACTATTAAATGTTGTTGTTCCAATCGGTGTATCATCACTCATTGGATAAGTAAACATACCTTTTTCTACATTAAATATTCTGTGTTGATTAATTGTTTCTAAACTACTTCCATCACTAAATTTAAGTAAGTTATATTTATTTGTTTGTTCACACTTTTTAATCCAAATAGGTTTAGCTATAGCAAATTCACCATTATCAAAGTCCCAACATAATATTTCATCATCATAATCAACTTCACTAATTTTCTTCTTTTTAAATTTCTTTTTCTTTTTATCATAAACGTAAACATCAGTATTTGAAGAAAGACAGATAAACCTTGCACCTAAAATTTTCCAATCAGCAGGAATTTTTCCTGGTTCAATTAATTGAAAAGCCCATATATATAAAATATCACCTGAACTCACGTTTTCAACAACAAACGTATTATCAGAAAAATAAACCTTTCCGCCATTAACCATAATATTCATATTTTCCAAAGCATAATTACTACAAGAAGCGGAAGTAAAACAATAATCCACTGGCAAACTCACTTTATATCTTATTACTATATCGCCGACAGCACTCGCTCTCTTCCACCGATTATTAGTTTTATTTAAATAGTCGTTAAAATCTATTATATTTATTTTATAATTATTATTTTCAAATAAAATATTATTCTTTTGTGAAGCAGTAACTGTTTTAATAAGGCTGTTATAAAAATACACACCATCATTTGAAGAAGTACAATCATCAAAATGATTTCCGCACGCCATAACATAATTACTATTAATTTTATTAAAATCGCTAGGCAATTCTACTGTTGTTTTTTCCAAACTATAAGCAATAACATTACTATCAAGTATTACTTGATTAGCACTATCCAAGGCTTTAACATTGATGTTATAAGTTCCAGGTTCATTATAATAACCATATATTTCTGCACTTGTATTATTTGTAGTAGTTAACAACTCTCCATTACTATATATTTGATAAGATGATGCGCCATCAACTGATTCCCAATTGAAAATGTAATTGTCCAAAGAAAGATTAAGAACAGCTATATCAAAATAAACATAACATTTATCTGACATATTTCCAGACATCAAAACTCTTTTATTTTCATTATCCCATGATAGTTCTCCACCATTTTCACATTTTGATAATGTTGAATTGAATTTATACCCACTTGTTGGCCAAGTATCTCTAGTTGTCATTTCATAATTTCCTGAACCTGCATCTGTTTCAAGCATCATTGAAAGCATATTAGTATTTTTTTTAGGACTTTGAATTTTTCCTTCTTCATAAACATCATTCATATTATTGATTTTACCTAACGAATAACCAATAAGTAGTATCAAAATAAATAAACTAAATTTATATATCTTCTTCATGTATTACCTCCATACCCTCAATTGAGTATATTATAAATTAATTATATCCTCAATTGAGGGTATTGTCAATATTACCATTTGAGGATATGAGAAAATATAATCAGCGAGGTGTAAAACATGAATATTGAAAGACTTAAAGAAATAAGACAAGATAAAGATTTATATCAAAAAGATATTGCAAAAGTTTTACACATGTCACAAAAGCAATATAGTTTATACGAAACCGGAGTAAGACTTATTCCTATAGATAAATTGGTATTACTCGCAAAATACTATAATACTTCAATTGATTATTTACTTGGTTTAACAGATGAAAGAAAACCTTATTCAAAATCTATATTAGAAAAAAAGAACTAACTATAAAAGCTAATTCTAATTTGTCACATCTATCCATTCTTTATAATTAGATAGCCTTTCCAATTCTTGAATAGAAAGCTTAATAGCGCTATTAGTACTTCCACAAGCAGGATACACAAATTCATGCTCTTTTAAAGATATATCAAGATAAATATCCACGACTTCATTTACCCCAAAAGGACAAACACCGCCAGCTTCATGACCTACTAATTCCACCAAATTTTCCTTTGATATCATGTGAGCTTTTTCGTGAAAGTATGCTTTATATTTATGATTATCACATCTTTTATCACCAGCCATGACAATCAAAATTGGTTTACCATCAACTATATACGATAAAGTTTTTGCAATATCTGCTTCACCACATCCAATAGCATGTGCAGCTTCACTAACTGTTGCACTAGACTCATTAAACTCTATTATTTCTTTATCTTTTCCATATTGTTTTAAATATTCCCTAACCCTCACAAGTGACATTTTCTACCTCCACAACTTTAGTACCACCAACTATATCATGAATACCTCTTCCATCTTTCTTAAATAAAATCATTAAATAACCAGCATAAGTAATTAAATATCCCAGCAAACTAACAACCATAAATGTTATTAAGAAAGATTTTCCACTGAAATAAAATGCTATACAAATACCTAAACTATTAAAAAACAAATTATAAGCAAATATTGTTCTTACGGCATATCTCCAAATACTTACATTATCACTACCATCTTTATTAACAACCTTAATTTTCATAAGTTTCTTACCAATAGTTTGATTTTTATTCCATTTTTGAAAACCAACAAAATAAAGCAAATAACAAGAAACAGAAATTATCGAAGCACATGCTCCATACTTTAAAACACTTCTATATTCATCAGTAAAATCACTACTTGTAATTATTTCTACTACATTACTTTCATCTATACTATCAATAGTTTCATTAAAATTTTCATAAGCATCCAAATAATCATCATAATAAGGATTTAATACATTAATACTTGCAATAGCTGATGCAATAAAACCAACAAGTAAAATATCAATTAAATATGCCACAAATCTTTTTAATTTCATATACCCTCCAAAAAGTTAAATAAGCAAACTATGTTGTTTGCTTATTTGTTCCTAAAGTAACACTTAATTCTTTAGTTTTTCCATCTCTATAAACTGTAACTTTAATAGTATCTCCAACTTTATGTTGATATAAATAATATCTTAAATAAGCTAGATTCTTAATATCATTACCATCTATTTTAGTAATTATATCATTTTTTTCAAATTTAGCTTTACTAGCTGGACTACCTTTTTCTATACTTGCAACAAGAACACCACTAGAAAGACCCGAAGATTTAATTAAATCATAATATTGATATAAACTATAAGCATCTGTAATATCTAGCATTTGAATACCTAAATATGGATATTCATATGAATCACCACTTATTATTTGTTCAGCTTTAGTAATAGCATTTTCAATTGGAATAGCAAATCCCATACCTTCAACACCACTACTTACAAGTTTAAGTGATGTAATACCAATCACTTCACCATTACTATTACATAAAGGCCCACCACTATTACCAGAATTAATTGCTGCATCAGTTTGTAATACTTTCATAACGTAATCATTACTTCTAGAATTATTAAGGGAAACAGCAACTTCTCTTTCTTTACCAGAAACAATACCTCTTGTAACAGTCCAAGAATAAGCAGTATCAAGTGGTGCGCCAACTGCAAATGCTGTATCACCAACTCTTAAATTTTCACTCTTACCAAGCTCAGCAACAGCTAAATCTTTTGAACTTTCTAAACTTAAAACTGCAATATCAGCATATTGGTCTGAACCTACAATTTTAGTTTCTTCAACATCTTTACTTGTAAATGTAACTGTAACTTTATTACCACCATCAATAACATGATGATTTGTTAAAATATAATAGTTATTACCATCTTTTTTATAAACAAAGCCTGTACCAGATGATATCAAGGTTTGATCTTTATAAGTAGATACAACCACTACAGCATCATAAACCTTTTCCACAGCATCAGCAATACCTGTATCAGTAACTGTAACATCTTTTTCAAGTTTAGTAATACTTTCAGTTATACTAGTTGGGAAAAAGTACACAACAGCATACATAGCTAAGCATCCTACAAAAAATGCAATTAAATAATAAACTATCTTTTTTCTTTGTTTGTTTTGTTCTTCATTCATTTTTCTAACCTCACTATTTCTTTAAAATTATTTGGAAATCCCATTTCATGTAATACTTTTTCTATCTTAATTACCTTTAATTTACCAGAAAGTCTATCAAGTTCATAACTTATTTCACTAATAAATAAATTAAAATTATCTTCATCAAGTAATTGTTTTAAAATGATTATTAGTGCAAACAAATCATTCTTCCCATATATATATTCTTCATTTATCTTAGGAATATACAATAGTTTATGATATTTTGTATCATCAATAGCCTTTTGAGTTCTATTAACATAACAAATATCTTCATGAGCACATAAATTACGATAATTAGCAACAATTGGTAAATAATCCACCATACTATCAATACTAACACCGAAAACATCAGCAATTTCTTTTTGGTCTTGATACTGTAGTATTGTATAAAGTTCACCAACTATTCCAAATGATAAAACCTTAACAACAACCCAAAGAGGAATATAACCATAATTAATGATATAATGAGCTGTTGCACTATGTTGTTTACCATTAACACTTATCTGTCTTTTCATTTTTCTAATTAAATCATTAATTTGTCTATTTCTTCTTGAATCTCTTACAAAGTTATTTGGATTTAAATAATTATTTTCTTTAAATCCATGATTTTTACTCATTGTATAAGCAAGTATACTTTTTAAATTATTTTCTACAATTAAAATATTTTTAAAAATTATATTTCTTATTTGTCTATCAAAAAGAAACATCGAATATAACTCATTAAATGTTGTACCTTCAAGATAAGTCTTATTATCATCTGGTCTCATAAATAAATGACGGTAACCACTTAAGAAAAAGTAATTTTCCCGTAACAAAACAGTTTTAGCAGTTTCAATATCTTCAACCACTAAACCCTTTTTAGTTAGTATGTCAATTTGTTCATCTAATGTTTTAAATGTTTTCGATTTCACACTATACCGCCTTTACTTTAAACATTATATCACAACTGACAAAATAAATATATACCTAATTAATGGATATAATGTAAAAAACTTGTGAAAAAAAAGTGAAATATTAACTTAATTATAATAATGACTTATAGCTTCAGATAATACTCTAGCAAATTCCATTTGATATTCTTTAGTTACAAGCTTACTTCTTTCCATAGAATTTGATAAAAAACCACATTCTACTAAAATCCCTTTAGTTTTTAGCTTATCATACATATATGTTGAAGTAGGTATTTTTTTCACATTTCTATCACTATTCATATTTTTATTTAAATATTTTTGCACACTTTCAGCTAATTTTTCATTATCTTTATTATAAAAAACTTGAGCACCATAATATCTTGAGTCAGTTAAATAATTTAAATGCACAGAAACATACATATCAACATATTTTTGATTTATAATTTTAATTCTTTCATCAAAATCAGCTTTTTTACGATGATTTTTAGCACCATTACTTAAATCATTATCATCATTTCTTGTCATAATAACTGTTGCACCCATTTTACTCAAATCTTCTTCCAAATATTTACCAATAGCAAGAGTTATATCTTTTTCATAAATATCATTATAAAGAGCTCCAGGATCAAGACCGCCATGACCACTATCAACAACAATTACTTTACCTTGAAGTGGTAAATCAGCCCTAACTGGATAACCATACATAAGAATAAATAACCCCAAAAAAACAGACATGATTTTAACATAATAATTTTTCATAATAAATTATATTATAAAAAAAGAAGAATTATTTATCATAATCTTCCATAAAGCTTTTATGTACTCCATCTTTTCTAGTACCAAGTACACAATTTAAATTAACATTATCCATAGCTTTAAATATATTATAATCAATATCTGGATTCATCTCTCTAAGCTTTTTAATAAGTTCTTTCATTTCTTTTCTCTTACTAATATGTTCATCACTTTTACTTACTCTATCAGTAAATTTACACGCACAATTAATAAAAGTTAAATCATTATATTTACACCAAGCAAGTACATTTGCTTCTTTTACCAAATAAAGTGGTCTAATAAGCTCTAGTCCTTCAAAGTTTTCACTATGAAGCTTTGGAAGCATAGTTTTAACTTCACTACCATAAAACATAGATAAAAGAGTTGTTTCAACAACATCATCAAAATGATGACCTAAAGCAATTTTATTACAACCAAGTTCCTTAGCTTTATTATAAAGATATCCTCTTCTCATCCTTGCACACATATAACAAGGGCTTTTTTCATTCAAAGTATTAGCAACATCAAATATATCACTTTCAAACATCTCTAAATCAACATTCAAAATTTTAGCATTTTTAAGTATCATTTGTTTATTTAGTTCATTATAACCTGGATTCATACAAACATAACAAGCATCAAAATTTACTCCACCATGTTTTTTTAATTCTTCTACACACTTAGCAAGCAAAAAAGAGTCTTTACCCCCAGAAATACAAACCATAACTTTATCGCCTTCATTAATAAGTTTATAATCTTTAACAGCTTTTACAAACTTAGCCCATATTTCTTTTCTAAATCTCTTTATTATACTTCTTTCTATTTCTTTATATCTTTCCATAGCACTTCTCCTCTAAATATTTTTGAACAAATTCATAATAAGGCTCTATTAAATTATTGTTTTCTAATTTTTTATACATTTGATTCAAATAATCATTATTTAAAACATAATTTAAACTAAAAGAATAATTTAAATCAAAAACTAATGCAAATCTAAATAAGATTTTATCAGATTCAGTATTTAAATACTTATTATTAATACACTTTTTTTGAAAAAACTCAAAAATTACTTCTTGCGTAATATCCAAACTAGGTTTCTCAATTTTTATTTCTCCATTTGCAACCATATAAAGAATATCAATTTTATCAGCATCTCTTAATATTTTAGTCATAATTAAGCTCTTTTCATCAAGCTTACAATCAAGAATATATTCATTATGACACTTAATTGCATTTAATATAATATCATAATATTTATTATCAACAACAAATTTTTTAATAAGATTATCATCAAATAAAATTTTAATTCCAATCATAGCATGATCAATGCTTTTTAAATCATTATATGTATGATACTTTTCCCATTGAGTAAATCTACCTATATCATGAACTAAACCAATAAAGTTTGCCAGTTCAATAAGTTCAACATCTAAATTTAAAGATTTTGCAACTTTTTTGCAAATTTTACTTACTCTAATACTATGATTTATTTTTCTGTTTATTGATTTACAAGAAATATCAAAATTATGAACATATTTCATAAATATTTCTTCATTAGTCATGAATTGTATCTCCAAATAAAGTCCATGGATATTTAATTGGTGGATCACATTTAAAATTCATTAGCTCTTCACGCACAGGATGTTTAAATTTAAGTTCATAAGACCATAAAGCAATTTGTTCTCCTACTTTTGCCTTAGAATTATATTTTTGATCACCCCATAAAGCATATCCACGAGATGAAAATTGTACTCTAATTTGATGAGATCTACCTGTATCAAGTTTTATTTTAACTAAACTAAGTCCATCTTTATAACTTAATAATTTATAACTTAATTTAGAATACTTTCCATTTTTATCCACAATAGTTTTATTTTCATTTTCTAATTTTAACAAATAATCTTCAAATACACCTTCATCAGGAACTTTTCCTTCCACAATAGCTAAATAATTTTTTTCAAATTCATGCATTCTTATCATATTACTTAGCCTTGATGCGGCTTTACTAGTTCTTGCAAAAACCATAACACCACCAACAGGTCTATCAAGTCTATGCACGAGCCCTAAATAAACTTCACCTGGTTTATTATATTTTTCCTTAATATACTTTTTTAAGCTAGTAAGTAAATCTAAATCATTCGTATTATCAGCTTGTACAAGTACATTCTGTGGTTTTTCCACCACTAATAAATGATTATCTTCATAAATAACTTTATTCATCTTGCCATCTACCATAAATACCACACGGAAGAACTAAATCATTCCTACTTATTGGAAGACCAATTTCTCCAGCATCAACAACGCCGCCATAAGTTTTACCAACAGTTAGTTTTAATATATTATGTAAAACAGTACTAGAAACACCTGTAGTATAAGCATTAATAAGGAAAAATAATGGCTTATCACTTAAAAGAAGAGTACATCTACTAACGAGTTCTTCTAAGTTCTTTTCAAGTTTCCACACTTCACCACTTGGGCCTCTTCCATATGACGGAGGATCCATAACAATAGCATCATACTTATTACCACGTCTTATTTCTCTTTCAACAAACTTTAAACAATCATCTACTAAAAATCTAATATAATTATTTTCTATTCCAGAAAGTTTTGCATTTTCTTTAGCCCATTCAACCATTCCACGCGCAGCATCAACATGAACAACAAGTTCTGCACCTGCTTTACTACATGCAACAGTTGCACCACCTGTGTAGCCAAATAAATTAAGAACTTTAATAGGTCTATTAGCATTTTTAATTTTATCCATCATGAAATTCCAATTACAAGCTTGTTCAGGAAATAAACCGGTATGTTTAAAATTAGTTGGACTAACTTTAAACTTTAAATCTTCATAATTTACAGTCCAAAAATCAGGTAATTTTTTATTAAACTCCCAGTGTCCACCACCATCAACAAATCTATAATAAACTCCATCAACTTTTTTCCAAGCATTATCCATTTCAATTGGCCACATAGCAAGTGGTTCTGGTCTTCTTAAAACAATATTACCCCACCGTTCTAATTTCTCACCATTACCTGCATCCAAACATTCATAATCTTTCCATTCATTACTAATTCTCATAACTAACCACCCATCTCAGTCATTTCATAAATATTTTACCAAATTTATTATAAAAAGTCATTAAAAAAGCAATATTTTTTCTTCAGTTATTCTAATAAATGATAAGTAAAATAATATTTTCAATTTTGATTTTGGTGTTCACACCAAAATCGAAAAAATTTAAGTCTATCAAAAAAGTAAAACACGATTTTGGTGTGAACACCGAAATCGTGTTTTACTTAATATTTTATCAAAAAACCTCACAAGCCAAAGGTTCATGAGGATTAAAATCAAAATATCTACTAACGTTTACTAAATTGTGGAGCTCTTCTTGCTTTCTTAAGACCATATTTCTTACGTTCTTTAACTCTTGGATCTCTTGTAACAAATCCAGCATTCTTAAGAATATGTCTATAACTATCTTCTCTAGTTTGATCTGTATTAGCATCAAATGCAAGTAATGCTCTAGTAATACCTAGACGGATTGCTCCAGTTTGTCCTGAAAATCCACCACCAGTTACATTAACATCAATGTCAAATCTATTTTCATTACCTGTTGCAACTAATGGTTGTTTTAAATCCATAACTAGTGTTGCAAATGGCATATATTCATTAACATCAACACCATTAACAGTAATATTACCAGTACCACCAACAAGTCTAACTCTCGCTACACTTCTTTTTCTTCTACCAGTTGCTGTCCATTCTTGTTTCTTAGCCATAATTCCTCCTATTTAACTTCCAAAGCCTTAGGCTTTTGAGCTTCATGTTTATGATCAGGTCCGCTATAAACAAATAATTTCTTACCCATAGCTCTACCAAGTCTATTATGAGGAAGCATTCCTTTAACAGCTCTTTCAACCATTTCTTCTGGATAATTATTAATCATTTCTTTAGCAGTTCTTTCTCTAAGTCCTCCTGGGAAACCACTATGATTATAATATTTCTTATCTTCTAGCTTATTTCCAGTTAAAACAACCTTTTCAGCATTAACAATGATTACATAGTCACCACAATCAACATATGGAGTGTAAGTAACTTTGTGTTTTCCACGTAAAACGTGAGCAGCTTTAGTAGCTAAACGACCTAAAGTTTGACCTTCAGCATCAATAACATACCAATTTCTTTCGATATTTTCTTTTTTTTGCATAAATGTTTTCATATACTAATCCTTTCATCATGTTTTCTGTTTAATTTTCCCACGACTAAACAAATCACATAAATAAAATGTACCGATTAAAATTATATGAAAAAAATGACCAAAAGTCAAACGTTTTTAGCCATTTTCTTAATAATTTTGTAAATTTATATATTTTTTTCACTATTTTTCTAAATTTCAAACTCTAATTAGAGCATCTAAATCCCATTTTCTTGTATTTGACCAGTGGATGATTTATCAATATATCTATAAAACTATCTTCTTATTTCTCGTATTTCACCTAACTCTAAAGACTCTTGCAAATCCATTTTACTTTCATGTAAATTCATTTGTTTTACTACACCATCAAAAGAATTTAAAAATTCATATAATCCTAGACTAGTTAATGCAATATCAAATTTACCATAAGTACTAAGAAACATAAATGCTGTACCAATGACAAAATGAGCAGTACTCCAACACAAACTATTTTTTTGTCTATTTGATATAGAATCAATTTCTTGTTTTATACATTCTTTAGCCATATCTAAATTTAAACTATCTTGTAATCTTAATTCAGTTTCTAATCTTTCTTTTCTCATTTCCTTACTATATTTTTTATTTGCATAAAACAAATCCAAAACAACAAAAACCGCAGATGCTGCAATTCTTGCAATAGCATTATCATAATCAGTAAGATAGTCAGCTAAAAACAATCCACACATTTCAAGTTGAAATAGTGTTGCAATTTTAACAAAAAAACTTAAAACTTTATCCTTTGGTAATTCATTTTTATACCTTTCTATTTTTCTAATTCTGTATTCTTTTGGACTTTTCATAAACTTCTCCCCCTAATTTTTATTTTCTTTTTGAATTGTTTTTAACAATTCAGCACTTTCCTTTAAAACTTGTAATTTTATTTTCTCAATTTTTATTTCATCAAGAACTTCTCTTAAAATTACTTCTTCATCTTTTGTTACTTCTTCTAATAATTTGAAATTACTCATATTATTCTTATCTATTAAAGACACATAACGTACACCATCTAATTCAGTAACATTCAAAACTATATAACTATTATCATCATCAAGTGTTACAATATCCATCACATTTAACATAAGAATCCCCCCCTTAAAACTCGTTATATTATACAACCATTAATAGCATTTGTCAAACTCAATTTTTTCCAAATAAAGGCCATCCGCAGGTACTATACTAAGTTTTTTGTTCAGATTTCCATTTAGAAGCATATTTTCTATCACATTAATATCTACTTTACCTCTACCAACATCTAGTAAAGCTCCAACTAAATGGCGCACCATATAACGATAAAAGCCTGCACCAACAAATTTCATAAGAACAATATCTCCATGTTTCTTAATATTAATTTTATAAATACATGTAGTATAATCAACTCTAAAGCCACTTACAAAATTATGAAAATCATGAACTCCAATAAATAACTTACTTGCTTTTCGCATCTTTCTTATATCTAAAGGGTACCTACATTGAAAATAATAACCTTCATAATCTTTTCTATACTTACCATTATTTATTTTATAAACATAAGTTTTTTTCTTCACACTATGTCTAGCATGAAAATTATTACCTACTTTTTTACAATTTTTTATCACTATTTCATTATTTAATATTTTATTTAATTCATAAACTTCTTTACTAGTAAACTTACCATCATAATCAAAATGAGCACATTGACCTAAGGCATGAACACCAGCATCAGTTCTGCCACTTCCCTTTATAACTATTTCAGTATCTAAAATCTTACTTAAAGCATCTTCCAAAGTTTTTTGCACATTCTTAACATCATTTTGTCTTTGAAATCCATGAAACTTCGTCCCATCATAACTAAACTTAATTAAATATCTCATGACTTAATCCTATAAATAGCTTTTAAAAGCTCATCTAATTCCTTATAATGGTTTATTTTTATACCTTTATTTTCACTTTTATTAGTAAATTCCACTATCTTAGGTAAATCAATATATTCACCTAAAGCTTTATCAAACATATCACCTGTTTCATACATAATTTCTTTACTTATAACATACACTTTATCTACAAGATTAAAAAACAAATTGCTATTTGTATCTACTAATACTATTTTTCTTCCATAACTAGATATTCTTTTAAATAATTTCTTAAAAAATTCAATATCCTTATTTGTTAGACCAATACTAAAATTATTTAAAATAATACATTTATCCTGAAGTTTACTAGCAAGAACTACTCTATTTTGATTACCATGACTTAAATCATCAAACTTGCATTCCAAAGTGCTTTCACTAAGAGCAACCATTTTTAATGCATCACTTGCTCTATTTAAAACAATATCTTTAACAACTTTACCACTATAGTCTCCATTTTTATAGTCTTTACTAATTACACCAATAATATTTCCTTCTAAACTACTTAATTCCATAAAGCCTCCAACAAGTTATCAACATCAAAATAAACTTTATTTAAAATATCATAATACATAAGTTGAATAGATAAATCTACTACAAATGGTACACCAAATCCCAATTTTTTAAGTAATTTTTCATTCTTTAAAACCACTTCTTTATTACCTTCAAGAACCTTCATATCTTCATCATACACAATTATATAATCACCAAATAAAGCATCCTCTATATTACTTGTAACGTTCACATAATTAATATTCTGTTTATCTAATAAATCAAATATTTCTTTTTTTTCTTTATTACTTAATGAGCTCAAACTTTCATTAAATATTACCCTTTTACTTGGAAACATTTCTAAATTATTTTTTAGTTTTTCAAAAGGTAAAACATCAATTATTTGATATACCCCAAACTCAGACATAAACTTTTTATCAACATTGTTTGAAAGCACAACATAATTTACATTATCACTAAACTCCATATAAAACTATGCTCCCTTCTTCCATACTTTTTTTCACATCAATAAGTCTTTGATTAGAACTACCTCTAAACTTACAATTTAAACTCTTTTTAGCAAGTACAAATTTACCATCTACTAAAACATCTACATTTTTTAAAAGTTCTAATCTATCTTTATCACCAGCAAGTAATGATTCATATGTAAAACCAGTATAAGCCCAAACGTTAAGTCCAATACTTTTAGCAAATTTAGCTATTTCCAAAGCTCCTTTAGCTTGAAAAAAAGGATCTCCACCAGATAATGTAATACCTGTTTGATACTTTAAATTTTTTAATTTTTCACAAATATCTTTAGTATCAATTTCAAATCCACCATTCATATCATGAGTCTCAGGATTTTGACATCCTTCACATTTATGCAAACAACCTTGAAACCAAATTACAGTTCTAATACCAGAACCATCTAAAATACTATCAGGTTGAATATCTGCAGCAAGTCTAACTATCATGTTCTTCACTTCTTTCTTTATGTCTTTTAACCAAATTATTTATCTTAATAAAATGATGATTAATACCAGATTTACCTATTTTATAACCATTTTCAAGTGTTACAATATCTGCAAGTTCTTGCATAGAAACTTCGGGATATTTTACTCTTGCATCTGCAACAATTCTAGTGTTTTCATCAAGTAATCCATATAAATCATAATTTTTCAAATAATTAATATTTTCTAGTTGCATCTGTCCAGTTCTAAAAGTCTTTTCTTGATTAGCAATTTCGCAATTATTTAATCTATTAACCATATTTTTATGGTCTCTATATATTCTTATATCTTCAAAATAAAATAACGAATTAGTTGCTTTAAATCTTTTTATTAAATCACTTATATCTTCACTAGCTTTAATATAAACAACATTTTTATATCCTCTTTTAATAAGTTTAGCTTTTAATTTAAAGTACTCAAGTAAATTAAGTACTTGTTTAGCAAGCCTTTCCTTAGTAAAAATAAACTCTAAGTGATATCCACTAGTACTTGGATTAGAAACATTACCAACAGCAAGAAAAGCACCTTCCAAAAAAGCTATTTTTTCTTCATCACTAACCAAATCATCAACTTCTATTTTTATTCCCACACTTATATCTTTTTTAATAAAATCTATTCTTTCTTTTATATTAAGAATATATATTTGTTTTACTTTAAATCTTTTTTGCATTCTTATAACAATACTTGGATTAACATCATATATTTCTTTTATTTCTTTGTAAATTCTTCTAGCTATACTAGCATTTTCTAAAGTAATACTTATTTCTTCTTTATTGAATTTAGCAACACTATTTAAAAATGCCATTAACTCATATCTAGCTTCCATAGAATTAATATCATTTTTAGTTATTTCTTCTTTTAAACTCGTAGTAAACGTCATTTTCTTTTACCATCCATTAAGTATGAGAATAACAAATATCCAGTTTTCAAAGCATCATGTCTATACCAACCATCTTCAATAGTAAAGAGTTTATCTTGAATAACATAAATATTACTTTCATCAAGTTCATGCATATCTAAAATAACTGGATCTTTTTGTTCTTCTGTTGCATACTTATTAGCTAAATCACTATTAATAACCTCATTATTAGCAATAACAACATCTATACTACCTTTACCTAAATATTTTTCCAAATAATCAATATGATCTTTTACAGTAAAATCATCTGTTTCCCCAGGTTGAGTAAACAAATTACAAATATATACTTTATCAGCCTTAGCTTTATTAATGGTATGTACTAACTTTTTATTAATTAAATGTGGCACGATACTTGTAAGTAAGCTGCCAGATGAAAAAATAATCAAATCAGCTTCTTCAACAGCGCGAGTAACTTTTGGATTAACCTCAATTTCTTTATCATATTTAACTTCTACAATTTTATTTGCACATTTAGTTAACTGATGTTCTCCATAGACTTTTTTACCACTTGAAGTAATACCAACCAAATTAACATTATCTTCAGTTAAAGGCAACACATTACCCTTAACATCAAGTAACTTTTCCATAACAGGCATAGCACCAGCAAAATTACCTTTCAAATCCATCAAAGCAATTAAAAGCAAGTTTTTAACAGAATGAATACCCAAAGACTTAGACTTAGTAAATCTATAATTCATTAAATCTATAACATCTTGATTAGTATCAGCCATACTAAGCATAACTTTTGTAATATCACCAACTGCTGGAATATTAAGTTCTCTTCTAAGTAACCCAGTACTTCCTCCATTATCTGCAACAGAAACAACCGCAGTTATCTCTACGGGAAAAAGTTTAATACCTTTTAAAAGTTGAGAAAGACCGCTTCCTCCACCAAATATAACAATTTTTTTCATAATTAATCACATAATAACTATATCACAAATATTACAAAAATGGAATATTACTTCGCTTAACTCCTCCATTAACTTCATAACATTTATCAATAATCATAAAAGCACTAGGATCTATTTCTAAAATTCTTTTCTTTAAATTATAATAATCATTATTAGAAACAGCACACATAATCATGATACCATTTTTATGTGAATAACCACCAGTACCAGGAATTGTAGTAAAACCAGTTTGAAATTCTTCTAAAATTAATTTTTTTATTTTTCTAGTTTTTCTAGTATAAATATAAAATAACTTACTATCAGAAATACCAAACATAATTTTATCAACAAAGAATGTTGAACAATACAAAATAATAAATGAATAAACCCCTTTAGTAAACCCAAATACAAACATACCTGAAACAATAATTAAACCATTAGCAAATATCATTGCTTTTGATTCACTAACTTTACAATACTTATTAATAATTTGCATTATAATATCAGAACCACCCGCAGTAAATCCACTTCTATAAATAAACCCACTACTTACGCCATATAAAATTAATGCAAATAACAAAGTTAAATAAAAATCCTCAGTTATAAGATACTTACTTAAGAAAGTTGCCATAGGGAGAGAAATTGTAACCATTAATGGATAAAGTAATGAACCCACAATATTTTTCTTTGTTGTACTCCATCCTAAAAATATATAACAAATAATAAGTAAAATTACGTTAGCACATAATAAGAATATTGATGGTGTCCACCCAAATAATTTTTGCATAACAATAGCAATACCACTAAAACCAGATACAACTAAATCATTCGGAGTTAAAAACAAATTAAAACAAAGAGCATAAAAGAATAACCCAAAGACTAAAGAGCATCCATCAAATATAATTTCTTTATAATTTACTTTTTCCATTTTTTCAACCACTTTTCTATATTAATTATAAACGATTAACAACTTTTTAGCAATTATTAATATAAAAAAACATATATTGTTTTAGAGGTGAATTTAAAAATGAATGGTAATTTCTATCAAAATCCAACATTCCCTAGTCAAAGTTTTCAAACTCCACCAGGAAATATGTCGGTAACTGAGGTAAATAATAATAACAATAATTTACCTGATGAACAAAGTTATATAGAAAATATTCTAAGACTTAACAAAGGAAGAAAGATTAAAGCCTATGTTTCTTATCCAGACAGTAGTGCATGGCAAAACAAAGTTTATGAAGGTATAATCGAAGAAGCAGGCAGAGACCACCTAATAATCAGAGATAACACAAATAATCTTTGGTACTTAATTAGAATAATTTATTTAAACTATGTTGAGTTCATGGAACCAATTATCTATTCTCATAGTTTTTCTGAAAAAACATACTAAAAAAATCACACAATCGTGTGATTTTTTTAGTATTTAATTTATTCTTATTGGTGCTAAAGATGTCCCCGTTCCTGAAACATAAGATATAGACTCTCTTAAATAAAACGTCGGATATACAAAATAATTATTGCCATATGAACTTCTTGCATATGGAGACCCGCTCGCATAAATACAATAAGCACGTATAGTATCAGAAGAATCAGGAGTCAATAACCAAGAAAGCGTCATTGAACTTAACCAATTATTTTGTGAATAACTAGCAAAGTAAAAGTCACTAACATATAACAACCCTATTTTTGATATTCCATTTGTTGGACCATAAGAACTAGTTGCATCAACAATTTCTGCATCGTAAATGCCTTTATTTGTCCCTTCATTCAAAGTAATTCCACTAACTTTCCAAGTATGATCCGCTATTTTTGATGACCATTCTTCTCCTAAATTATTAATAAAATTTAAATTAAGATTTACAATATTTAATTCCGATAGTCCCCATTTATTACAACCACTACTTGAATCGACATCAGGCACTGCAGCAAACGCATCTCTATTTGCAAGTTTTATAACATTATTATTTTGTATATAAGCTGTTTCACTTGGGCAAGTTTTCAAACTCGTCCATCGGTACGAATTATTACTATGATAAGTTCCATCGGTACCTAGTAAATCACTTGATGCTTTGTTGGACTTTATTAACTTAACTTGACCATCAAAAACTCCAATTATCCTATACAAACTATCTTCTGGGCAAGTTTCTGCATCACTACCAAAACACACATAATTATTAGTTGTATCACTTGAACCAGCATATCTATATGAGTTATCTCCAGCTCCATTTTCTAAAGTACTATCATGATAATAAATATTATTATTACCTTGTACCCCATTATACTGTGCTATAACAAACTCTGATAAAGTCATAGTTTTATCAAAATACACATAACACTTATCTGATACATTGCCACTCATAAGAACTTTTTTATTTACATCATCCCATGTTAATTCACCACCATGTTCACATTTTGATAACTCAAAATTAAATTTATAACCATCGGTTGGCCAACTATCTCTGGTTGTAAGTTCATAGTTTCCACTACCAGCCTCTGTTTCTAGCATCATTGAAAGCATGTTCTTATGTTCAGCCGAATTTATATTATCTACATCAACATTAATTTTACTTTTTAACTCTATATTTTCTCGCAAAAGAATAACAGATAAAATAATCAAACCAAAAACACAGAAAACTAATAATCTTTTTTTCATTATACAACCGCCTTTCTACTCACTTTATGAGTATGTATCTTAATTATACTCATTTTCTGAGTAAAAATCAATACAAATAAAGTGAGTAAGATAAAATTATATCGGGTGTTATCTATGAACAGAATAAAAGAGCTTCGCGAAGATCGTGACATGAGACAAAAAGATGTTGCAAAAATACTTAATATTTCCCAACAACAATACGCAAGATATGAACTTGAAGAAAATGAAATGGCATATGGACAATTAATTAAACTTGCAGAATATTATAATACATCAATTGATTATATTCTTTATGTAACCGACGAAAGAAAACCATATCCAAAATCAATAATTGACAATAAATAAGTTAACGCGAAAATGCCAGTTATCGACATATTTTAATACATTTATATCAATTTTATGTCGATAACTCACCTTTTCAGCTATTTTAAAACCTCTGCAAAATCATTTTTGCAGAGGTATTTTTTTTATTATTTCATTAGATTATAATATTCATTTTTTAACCAATCAGACAAATAAGTAACATAAGAAATTTCAGCAAGTTTGTATGAAAAAATTTCTTGATATGTTTTACTACTATCATAAAATGCACCATCAAATTTATCAATAAATTCAGATACAACATTATATAAATCTTTTCCAGAACCTTCCTTATTAATTTTTAACGTTAACATACCTTTTAAATTAGAATAAAAAGTAACATCATTTTTCAAATTACGTTTTAAATTCGAAACATCTTCTTTTGTAACTTCATGTTTATTTCTATAATCAGTTATAGGATTATGATAGGTTTCATTATATTCAATTAATCCATAATAATATAAAGTAATGTAACAACCTAAATTATTGAGCAAAGTTTCATAAGAATCTTTTTTTAATGTTACTCCTTTTAAGTTACCACAAGTGACATTTTCCTTTGGTTTATCCATTATTTTATCAAGATTATATTTCATTTGAGTTAAATTTAAATCATATATATCCCACAATTTTGATGTACTATCTACATTTTCATACTTATTATGCTTAAAATTCATAAAGCACAAAACTAAAAGCAATACAATAATCGCAATTAACAAACATATTTGAATAACTTTAAAATTAACATTTTTCTTCACTCATCTTCACCTTTTCCTATTTATTTCTAAAGTAATGATATCACAAAAAGTTATAGATAACAATAGTTAAACACTAAAAAAGACACAATGTGCCTTTTACATATTTAAAAATAATATTTAAAATTTTGTTTTTCTTTTTCTAAATTTGTCTTAGGTCCATGTCCAGGATAAACATCGATATCATCCGGATATTTACTTATTAGTTCAAGACTTTTTACCATATCTCCTTCACTACCAGTTGGTAAATCACATCTACCAATTGTGTGATAAAATAGAAAGTCACCAGTAAACATAACTTTTTCTTTTGGAAAATAATAAGTTAAGCTATCTTCTGTATGTCCCGGAGTTTTAATTACCTCATAATCAAATAAACCACTTTTAACATTTTCATGTAAACCAAAATAATCTTCCACTTCTTTTAAAGCTCCGACATGATCAAAATGATGATGAGTAACAAGTATTTCTTTTATATTTTTATCTTTACAAGCGCTAATTATTCTTTCTGCTTCATCACCTGGGTCAACAATAAATGAATTATCCCCAATAGTTACAATATAACAATTTTCTTGCAAAGAACCAACAACTAATGTATCTATTTTCATATTAATTAAAGTACTGAGTTCTTGAATAGAACCAGCCTCCTCCTCCCGGATATCCTGGTGGAACAATACTATAAGCCATAAATGTATTATAACCTTCATATTGATGTTTACTTACTTGAAAATGCAAATGTGTGCCAGTTGAACAGCTTTCCCAAGATCTAGTTTGTGTACCTCCACCTTGTTTCCCAATTACGGTTTCTGAAGTTACTTTCTGAGATACTGAAACATTTAAAGTAAGCAAATGAGCATATAAAATAGTATAATATTCACCCTTAATAACATACTGAATATAAACTTGATTACCACCACATACTTTTCTGCCAGTTCTAGCCATGGTTTTTTTAGCATCAACAATACCAACAACAACACCATTACCGATAGAATATACATTTGTACCTTCAGCATTACCACCTAAATCAACAGCTTTATGTATTTTAAGCTTACCACTAATTGGGTCAATCCTTTTCCCAAATTTACTATTAACTCTACCCTTATTTAAAGGTTTAAGCCATGCATCATTACCTGATATCCTAGAACAATCCTCTAAAGTTTGTTCACTTTTACAACCAATCTTATTATAATAATCAACAAGTTGTTGTTTAGAATTAATTTCATCAACTAAATCCATTCCAATTTCATTAAGACTTGCTAAATCATTTTGAAGAGTCTGAATATTATTTTTATAAGTTTCTATATTAGCTTCCAATTTCTTTTCATAATTAGCCAAATCAACTTGAGTTTGTTTATTAGTATTAATTAATTCTTCAAATTCAGTTAATTTATCTTTATTATAATTAGATAACTCTTTAACAGCATCAATTCTCATGATTAAATCTGTCATTGATGAAGAACTAGTAACAAATTCGATATATGAATTATTGCTCATCATAACTTGATAAGCTTCCATTAACTGATTAGTTTTATCTTCAAGCTCTTGTATTTTCACTTCAGTTTGACTAATTAATTGTTTAGCTTCTTCAATCTTTTGTCTTCCACTATCAATTTCTTTTTCTGCATTATTAATATCATTATTCTTAGATGCAATTTGATTTTTAGTCAAATTCTTTTTATTATTATTAGCTTGTTGTTTAGCTTTTAAATCAGCAAGTTCCTGTTTTAATTCTCCGAAAGTGTTTGCTTTAGCATAAGTATCCGCTGGTTTAAATATAAAACAAGATACAAATATAAATATTGCTAAAATATATCTAACAAAATATCCACTTATTTTTTTTACACACATAGTTACACCTTCAAATACTTTCTAACAGCTTTGATACTGCCATACATACCAACCAAAGCACCAATTGCAACTACAATAAATGATACATAGAACACAAATGGATAAGGTTTAATAAGCATAATCATATTTGAAAATAATTTACCATGAAGTCTTGAATAAAGAATAACATATCCATAAATAGTAACACATATTGGAATAACAGAACCAATCAAGCCAATAATTAAACCTTCAAATAAGAAAGGAAGTTTAATAGTTATATTGCTAGCACCAACAAGTCTCATAATTTCAATTTCACTTCTTCTACTAAATATTGTAAGTTTAATAGTATTACTAATTAAGAAACCAGTTACTAAAATCAAAGCAATTACAACAACTACAACAATTTTTTGAACAACATCAAATACAGATATTACTTGTTCAACCATACCTTCACCATACTTAACAGTATCAACTCCAGTTATAGCCTTAACATATTCACTTGTTTCACTTAATTTTTTAACATCATTTACCTTCAAAACAAAAGAATCTTTCAAAGGATTTTCATCTAAATAATCTAGAACAGTCTTAAATGAATCATCATAATTACTCATTTCAAGTTTCCATTCATCTTTACTTTTAAACTCTACTTCATCAATATATCTATAACTTTTTAATTCAGTCTTTATATTTTCAATTTGGTCTTCAGTTACATCTTTTTTAAGATATGTAACAATTGTAAGTTCATCTTCAATTAACTTAGTTGCATTTTGCACATTAGCAGCAGCCACAATAGCAACAGCCACCAATATAAGAGTTATTGTAGTACACATAATTGATGCAAAACTCAAAGAAAAATTTCTAACGACGCTTTTGAAAGCATCTCTTATACTTCTAAAAAATATTCTACATGCCCTCATTTGTCTTATAACTTCCTTTCGCATAATCACCAACAAGTACACCATGATTAATAACTAGAACTCTTTTCTTCATTCTATTAACAATATCTTTATCATGAGTAGCCATAATTATAGTTGTACCCAATTCTTTATTAATATTTTCAATTACTTTCATAATTTCTTCACTAGTTTCAGGATCTAAATTACCTGTTGGTTCATCACAAATTAATAATTTTGGTTCATTAACAATTGCTCTTGCAATACAAACTCTTTGTTGTTCCCCACCAGAAAGTTCTCCTGGAAAAGAACGTACCTTTTCTTTAAGTCCAACTCTTTCTAAAGCATTCAAAACTTTAGGTCTTATTTCAGAACCTTTCATTCCAATACACTCTAAAGCAAATGCTACATTTTCATATACTGTAAGCCTAGGTAATAGTTTAAAATCTTGGAATACAATACCTACTTTTCTTCTAAGCTTATAAACTTTTCTATTTCTAAGTTTACCAACATTTAATCCACCAACAAAAACAGTACCACTCGTTGGTTTTTCTTCTCTATAAAGCATCTTAATAAATGTTGATTTACCACTTGCAGTTAGACCAATAACAAAAACAAACTCACCCTTAGCTACACTAACTGTCATATCAGCTACTGCAGTAATTCCATTTTTATAAGTTTTATTAACATTTTTTAATTCTATAAACTTCATATGGTCCTCCACCATAATTATATCACGATTTCTGCATCAAATAAATGCCAAATTTATGTAATTTACACGGATTTAACTCATGTTTACTTGAAACAAGTACATAATTTTAATATAATAACTACATACGGAGATGATATTTTTTGAAAAAAAATGAATTTATCGAAGGTGCTTTAATAGCAACTATAGCCATAATTTTATCTAAAATACTTGGAGTACTTTACGTAATTCCATTTTATAATATAATCGGTGAAAATGGTGGGTCCTTATATGGATATGCCTACAATATATATAACTTCTTTTTAATTATATCATCTGCAGGTATTCCACTTGCTATAAGCAAAATTACTAGTGAATATAATACATTAGGCAAAATGAAAGAAAAAACTTACATGTTTAAATATTCACAAAAAATAATAAGAATATTTTCAATTGTATCATTTTGCATTTGTTTCTTCGGAGCAAATCTCATAGCAAATGCTATAGTTGGTGATTTAACTGGTGGAAATACAGTATCGGATGTTGCATTTGTAATCAGATGTGTATCATTTGCCATTTTAGTTGTACCACTATTAAGTATTTTCAGAGGATACTTACAAGGCCACCATTATATTGCTGCACCATCAATTGGTCAAGTAATTGAACAATTTGTAAGAGTCCTAGTAATTATAGTTGGTTCTTACTTAGCACTAAAAGTATTTCATTTATCAACTGCCCAAGCTGTTGGTATCGCTGTATTCGGAGCGTGTGCTGGTGCTTTAGTTTCATATCTTTATTTACTTATTAAAACAAACAAAGTAAAAAAAGATTTATTTGTGCCATATGAAGAAGTATCTAAAGATGAAAAGAAAACAATATTTAAAAAACTAATTGGTTATTGCATTCCATTTATTGTTATTAACGTTGCCAATAGTATTTATAATACTATTGATATGATATTAGTTATCAAAGGTTTAAATTGGATAGGTTATCCTGCCCAAGACATCGAAACAATATCCTCAGTATTTACAACCTGGGGAAGCAAACTTGTAAGTGTAGTAACTGCAATTGCAACTGGACTTGTAATAAGCTTAATTCCAACAATTGTGGAATCTTACACTAAAAAAGATATGAAAGAAGTAAACTCACAATTTAACAAAACTCTTCAAGTGCTTTTATATGTTATATTACCTCTTTCAATATTCTTAAGTATATTTTCAAAACAAGTTTGGACAATATTCTATGGTGAAAGCTTTTATGGTCCATTAATATTTAAATATACAATATTACTTGCCATATTAGACTCAGCTTATATAATGATATGTAGTGCTCTTCAAGGCTTATCAAAAACAAAACTAATTTACATATCTTGTGGAACTGGACTAATTACCAAAACAATTTTAGACATTCCATTAATCTTTCTATTTAATAAACTTGGTATATATCCATTCTACGGAGCAATACTCGCAACCACAATTGGTTACATATTATCATTAATAATTCCGCTATATACATTACATCATAAATACAACTTTAGTTATAAAGAAACAGTTAAATCAATACCAAAACTTATATTAACAATAGCAATATTAATAGCAATATGTCTAATTATTAAACCACTTATATTTAATCATGTCACAGGCAAATTTTATATGTTACTAGCTCTAGGATTTATAGGTCTTATTTGTTTAATACTTTATTATCTAATGAATAAAGATTTGCTTAACAAACTTCTTGGTGATAGATTATTAAATAAATTTAATAAAAAGAGAAAAAAATAGGAAAATATTTTCTAAATTGACAAAAAGCCACATTTATGATAACATGTATTTAGCAAAGAAAGTTTGCATATAATAGAAAAAGGAACATCCAATTTGTTTTGGTGCATCTAAATCAACCCCGTTGATTTAGATGCGTTTTTTATTTTATAACTAACACCAAAATGGCAAATAATTGTAATAAAATAATTATTAAAAGAAGTTTTATTAACTTTTTAAAACCACACAAAAACTCTCATTTCTGAGAGTTTCATATTTTATTGAAACATTTTTTTAGCAGTTCTAAGCATTTGAGCTGTATAACCATATTCATTGTCATACCAAGCAAGTACTTTAACAAGTTGAGAACCATCAGCTTCCACAATACTTGTAGAAAGTCCATCAACTATTGCCCCAACTTTTTTACCAAGACAATCACTTGAAACAATCGGATCCATTGTAAATTTAATTGTTTCATTTTGATTTTCACTAAATAATTTATTAATTTCTTCAACACTTGTATTTCTATTTAGTTCTAAAGTTAAATCCACAACAGAACCATCAGCAGTTGGAACTCTTAAAGCATTACCATCAAGTTTACCAAGTAGTTCAGGAATAACTAAGCCAATTGCTTTTGCTGCTCCTGTACTAGATGGAACAATATTTTGAGCACAAGCTCTACCACGTCTTGATTTAATACCTTTTTTATGAGCTATATCAAGAGTTGCTTGATCATTTGTATAAGCATGAACAGTAGTCATAAATCCTTTTTTAATACCAATATTTTTTTGCAAAATATTAAGAACTGGAGCTAAACAATTTGTTGTACAACTAGCTGCACTAACAATAACATCATCATTTGTTAAAATGCTATCATTAACATTATAAACAATAGTCTTCATTTCACCTTTGCCTGGTGCACTAATTAAAACTTTTTTAGCACCTGCAGTAATATGTTTCATTGCATCTTCTTTTGCAGTAAACTTACCAGTACATTCAAGAACTAAATCAACTCCAAGTTCACCCCAAGGAAGGTTAGCAGGATCAGTTTCACTATAAACTTTTATTCTTTTAACACCTGCAACTACTATTTCATTACCTTCTGCCTTAATTTCATCTTCATGAAATGAACCATGTACAGTATCATACTTAACTAAATAAGCTAAGTCTTCTGCACTTGTTAAATCATTAATAGCTACAATATCAAAATCTGTTTGTGTAACTATTTGTCTAAAGGCAAGTCTACCTATTCTACCAAAACCATTAATTGCTACTTTAATCATTATATCTTCCTCCTATAAATTCACGCAATATTGATTCATCATTAACATATTCTCCCGGTATTGGAAAGAATTGTTTTAAAAAATCCACTAATCTTCTAGCTTCTTCATAATAAATGCTATCTACACTTACTGACAAAAGAAGCGGCTCAACATAAACCTTCAAAACCCCAACCTCATATGGAAGTGCTGTATTAACTATTGTATTTGCTTGATGTATATATGGAAATATATATTTTTCTTCACCATTTCTAACACTTTGCCAATTATCAATAGTTTTTATAACATCATATCCACGTGTTCTATTATCCCTGACTATTCTTCTAAGTAATCTTAAATCAAGTGTTGAAACATAATTATATTTATCTATACTTAAAGGAATAAATGGACTCAAATAGATTTTATATTTATACTTATCATCAACATCCTTAGTAAGTTCATCATTTAAAGCATGCAAGCCTTCAATTAAGAAAATACTTTTATCAGTCATTTTAACTTCACCTTTGTAATATTCTCTAAGTCCAGTCATAAAATTATACTTAGGAAATTTAATACTTTCACCAGCAAGCAACTTACCTAAGTTTTCATTAAATAATTTAACATCTAAAGCTTCTAAACATTCAAAATCAAACTTACCATTTTCATCTTTCGGAGTATCATCTCTATTAACAAAATAATCATCTAAACTTACGTTTATTGGATTATAACCCAAAGCTTCAAAATATGATGCTAACCTACTTGTTGTTGTTGTCTTTCCACTTGATGAAGGCCCCGCAATAAGTATAAACTTGATATCTTTATTTTTTTCAATTTCTTTAGCAACATCTGCTATATTTAAATTAAACATGAGTTCACTTGATTTAATAAAGTTAATTATTTTACCATTTCCAACATCTTTATTTAGATCTGTAACATATGGCATATTTAAATTTTCAAGCCATTTCTTTCCATTTGCAAAACTTTCAATAATTTTATCATAATGAACATATTCAGGAACATTTCCATGACTTCTTGTCGTAGGAAATAAAAGTATTACCTTATTATTTCCTAAATAAACAAGTTCAAACTTACTTAAAGCTCCCGTACTATAAGGCATTAATGAATAAAAATAATTAAGTTTATTTTTAAGTTTATATAAATTAACAACCTTATCACTTATATTTTGGATATTATTTGCTTTTTCATACTCGTTTTTATCTCTATAATACTTAATTGCATCCTTCGGAGAAACATTTAATTTAGTTATTATTTCATTATCATTAATTATTTTACACATTTTCTCTTTAATAAGGGAAATATCTTCTTGTGTAAGTATACGTGATCCTTCAATAATTCCTAACATTCCTCTTGGAACACTATGTTCAAATGAAACATCAAAGCCATTAAAAACTTCTTGTAAAGCCACTAAAAATAAAAACTTTAAGCCAGCTTTATAAATTCTATTACCAATTAAATCCTCTGTATTTATAAAATCTATTTTCACATCTTCAAGTATCTTATTATCTAAAGAAAATACTTCATTATTTATCTTATAACCAACAATATTTTCCATATCAAAGTCTTTACTTGCATCATAAAACAAAGTACCTTTTCTGTACTCGTGAACAGTATTATCATTAAATGTAACTTTAACTATATCCATCTAATCTCCCTCTATTCTTATTAATTATATCAATTTTTTCACTATTTGTGAATAAAAAATAACACATTTTACTATTATTTATGTAGGTGATATAATTTGAACATAATTCCAACAGTAATTACAAAGAGTAACAATAAAGAATATGCTTATGATTTATATTCTAGACTTCTTCAAGACAGAATTATATTTTTAACTGGTGAAATTGATGATGCTATGTCCAATATTATTATAAGTGAGCTTCTTTATTTAGATAATATTAATCATGAAAATATATATTTGTATATAAACTCTCCGGGTGGTGCCATAACTTCTGGAATGGGAATTTATGACACAATGAGATTTATTGAAAGCAAAGTTATAACTATCGGAGTTGGCATGTGTGCTAGCATGGCAGCATTTTTACTTTCAAGTGGTGATGAAAGATATGCTCTTCCAAATGCTGAAGTCATGATCCATCAACCACTCGGAGGTGCTCAAGGTCAAGCAACAGACATTAAAATAGCAGCGGAACGTATAATTAAACTAAAAGAAAAGTTAAACAAAATTTTAGCTGACAACACCCACCAACCACTAGAAAAAATATATGAAGACACAGAAAGAGATAATTTCTTAAGTGCCATCGAAGCTAAAGAATATGGACTTATTGATGACATAATAAAAAAGAATGAATTCTAGTTCATTCTAATTATAACTTCTCCATCTTCAGAATACAAAAACTTTTCTTTTGCATATCTAAGAACATAATCATCATCTTGAAGTTTAGTTACTTCACTAACTAATTTTTCTTCTTCACTTAATAAATTATTATATTTCTTATTCAAACTTGTAATTTTACTTTTATTTTCCATAATTTTAGTCCAATCTCCTGCAACAGAACTAACCAAAGATATAATAAGCAGAATAATCACGGCAGATATTACAAAAAGCCGTTTTTTTTCTTTTTTTGTCTTCTTCATACCGGATCCTCCTCATTCTTCACCCAAATTATACAAAAAAATTTCAAAAATATAAACTATTATTTTTGAAATTTAATTTTTTTGACACAATTTTTACATTTATTATACATTTTTAACATAAAGAAAAAACCTAAAGAAACTACAATTACAAAATATGGATGAATAATACCAAAATTAATTTTATACATTAAATAAATATATAAAATAACCATATCTATAACAAAAACAAGTGTTACCAACAACTTAATAACATTATTTTTATTACTAAGCATAAATCTATTAAATCTTGCAAACAAATAAAATAACACACCATAAATAAAAGATACTAAGAAAGAAAATACTTGAACATAACTATTCATTTAAACAATTTACTTATAATACTATCTTCCTTATTTTTAGTTTTACCATCAATATACATAAATGAATTAATCTTTCCTTTTATCTTTACATTTCCATCAATAGTGTCAAGTTTTAAAAGTTCAAGGCCGCTACCAAGTATTCTTAAATTTCCCATTACTGTTTCCATTAAAAATTCTTCATCATCAAAACTAACTATTTTATTAACTCCATTTAAACTAATACTACTTCTGTCAACAATTTTTACTTCTTGAGTACCATAAGTATTATCCATATTATCACCAATTAATTATATGAAAAAAACAGATAATTTATAACTTGAAGTTGTAAAATAAATGTAGACATAAAAAAACATGTCTGCATTTTTTGTTATAATAGAATTGGAGGTAAATATGGCAAGAATTAGAAAAGAACCAAATAGATATTGGTCAAAAGAAGATAAATTAAAATTAATTAATGAAGTATTAAATGGAAAATCATCTCAAGAAGTAGCGAGAGAAAATAATATATCTGGCGGAATGTTAAGGAATTGGATTATAAAATATAATAATTATGGTGAAGAAATATTAGAAAATAAAAGGAAACCTGGTAATCCGTTGTGTAAGTATTCAAAGAAGAAAAATTTAACTGACATGGAAAAACTTCAATATGAAAATATGAAATTAAGAATTGAGAATGAAAGATTAAAAAAAGGATACCTTGTGAAAGGAGATGGTTCCATTGTAGTGTTCAAGAAATAAAACAAAAAGAATTTGAAATAGTAAAATTATTAAGCAAAGATTTTTCGATTAAGTCATTATGTGAGGTAATGAATATATCAAGAAGCGGATATTATAAGTGGTTGAAAACAAAAGATATTCTAAACAGATATGAAATCAATCGTAAAAATTTAGAGCCTTTAATTAGAGATATTCATAAAAGAAAACCAAGTTATGGTTATCACAGAATCAATGTCATTATTCGCAGAGAAGCTGGTTGGATTGTATCCGATAATCTAGTGCATAAAGTTTGTAAAATTTTAAAAATAAGAAGTAAGGCTAAGCATTATAGTGTTTATAAAAAGCCAGGCGAAGAATCTATTAAATATCCAAATCTTATAAATAATAATTGGAAAACTTCAAGACCACTAGAAAAAATAACTTCAGATACAACAATGATTTGGTTTAAAAAACAAAGATATGATTGGACTTATTATGTGGATGCATTTGATGATGCGATAATTGGTTCGGATGTTAAACCATTTTATCATGGAGTTAGTATGTCTAATCATAAATCAGCTTTAAATGATATGCTTAATAACAAAATAAAAAGAGAATATAAAAGCCAAGAGACGATTTTCCACTCAGATCAAGGCGCAATATATTCCTCAGTGGCATTTAATAATGCACATAAAAATTATAACATAAAAAGGTCAATGTCGAGAATAGGAACACCAACAGATAATCCAATAATTGAATCAAAAAATGGTTGGTTAAAGAAAGAAATGTATATCGATTTTAATCAAGAAGATTATGAAACTGTTGAAGAATATATAAATGCAATTATATATGACCACAATTACTTAAGACCTAGTTATGCATTAAATTATAAAACCCCAATCGAGTACAGAACTCAATTAGGGTTTAAATAAATGTTTTTTACTGTCTACTTTCTATTGACAAGTTCAAATTTATAACTATCTGTTTGATGCATGTCTACTTAAAGATAAACCATTAAGTTCTACCATAGGATCTTCAGGATCTAAACTTTCAACATAAGCTCTTCTAGCTGCTACTTTTTCTCTTACAACTTTATCTGTCGCTTTGTTTTTATAAGGTTGTAAAGCATCTTCTAATGCACTAGCAACTAACTCTGCTGATATCCAAGGAATAACTATATCTCCTTCTTCAAGAAATTCATAACGTTCTAATTCAGGAAAATAAACAATGCCTGCAGCATTTAAATTTTTATATCTAGTTTTTAAAATATCAAGATTTGTAACACCAATAGCATCAGCATTTATTTTATTTTCAATTATATCTTCTAAAGAAAATTCTAAACCAACATATATTTCTTGAACATAAGTTTTTTCTCCATCAAATTCTAAAACTTTAGCACCAATTAAAGTTTTTTCTTCATTTTTATTTTTACCGTAAACGTATTGAATATTGAATAACATTTAAATTCACTCCTTTTTAAGCGACGTTTTCTAATTATACCACATATTCATAATATGTCAAGTTTATAACTTTTATGACTATTTTATCAAAAAAAGAAGCTTTTTAAGCTTCTTCTTCAACTTTCTTATTATATGCATCAAGAATAACTTTTTCAAACTTATCTCTTGTTTCTTTATTTGTTGGGAATACAACATTTTCTTCTTTACCATCCTTATTCATTCTTCCTGGCATAGAAACAAACATTCTTGAATTACCATCAATAATCTTAGCTCCACGAATTGCTAAACAATCATCTAAGGTAAAATCAACAAAAGCTTTTAATCTTGAGCCTTCTTTTTCTCTCCTATAAATTTCTAGTTTTGTAATTTCCATAACATTACCTCCTTATGATGTATTACATAATTTTATTTTAAAGCATAATTAAATTTTTTGCAATATATTTTTTTTATTTTATAAATATTTTATTTTGACATCACCAGTTATTACATCCCTATAACAAAAGCTTTTCTCTTCTCCATTGACCATAATAGTAAACAAATTGGGATAAATTTTATAAAGTATTCCTTCCATTCTATTAACTCTGTTACGCATACCATAAATGGAAACCATTACTTTACTATTAAGCTTTTTACTTATTTCTTCTTTAACTAAATTAATATTCATTATTCCCCCTTATCTAGGATAACCCACATACATAAGTCCATTACATATAAGACCTCCCATACCATCTTCTTTATATTTTGTTTTATCAAGTAATTTTTTTAAATCTATTTCTTTGTTTCTTTCAGTAAGAGCAACAGTACTAGCGATAATTGCTGGATCTAAGGCATGAATATTAACTCTCTTTGGACTTGATGCAAAATTAGCACCAGCCTTAATTAATTCTTCATAATCACTTTGACAAGCCCCAGCAATTATAACTAATTTTTCATGACTTTTTTCATAATTTCTTGCTGCTTTCACAGCTTTAACAAAATATGCCGAATTTTTATAATTCTTAATATCTTTAGCATCACCTTTTTTTCTATAATAAGCATCATGTCCAGTAATAACCACAATATCTGGTCTAAATTCTTTTAATAACATAGGTAATTGTTCATAAACATTCTTTTCATTTATTTTTTTACCAACAGCCATTATGCCATTTCTTTTATAAAACTTTAGACATCTTGCAAGATACTCTTCATCAGAATCAATATGCAGAGCTTTCGCAGGCAAATAAAAGAACTCGCCTCGATCTAAATTATCATCAAGTAAATCAATATCATCGATTACATCATCTTCATGAATGTTTTCTTCTTTTCTTAAATCCAAAACTTCAGCATCTGCTACTAATCTAACTTCAACACCTTTTAGATAGTATATTCCATCTTTTATATTAACAACTCTAAATACAGTATCATTACCATAACTATTTCTAGTTACATAATCGCCTTTTTCTATATTCAAAATAAACATCACCAATAAAGTATATGAAAATTATCAAAAAAAATTACCCTTATCGGGTAACGCTTTTATAGATATCTACCAGTATTTCTTCACTTAAGCTTTCTGCTCTAACACTTAAATCCAAACCATATTTATTTAACACTTGCAAGACAATATCTAAATCATATAAACCAATTAAATTATTTCTTAAATTCTTTCTTTTTTGTCTAAAAGCATTTTTTAGAAACTTAAAGTAACCATCAGCATCAACATCTAACTTTTTTTCACGTGGCACAAAACTTACAACACTACTTTCAACTTTTGGTACAGGATTAAAAGCATATTTAGACACATCACAAACTTTACTAATATCAAAGTAATATTTAAGTACTAAAGTAATATAGCCATAATCTTTTGTACCAGCTTCAGCCATAAATCTATCAGCCACTTCTTTTTGTATCATAATTGTAAATTTACTAAACTCAATATTTTCATCAATAATATGTTCAATAATTGGTGTAGTAATATAATAAGGAAGATTACCAACTAAATACAAATTATTATATTTAATATTTTTTATGTCTTCTTTAACATTACTTTTTAAAAAATCACCATAAATTACATGTAATTTATCATCTTCTAATTTACTTAATATATTACTTAAATCTCTATCAAGCTCATAAGCAATTACACTACAACCTTTATTCTTAAGTTTACTTGTAAGGGCTCCCCTTCCAGGCCCTATTTCAATAATTAAATCATCTTCACATGCTGAAACTTCATCAATAATTTTATTGATTACATTATTATCAATTAAAAAATTTTGTCCTAAACTCTTCTTTGCTTTCATAAAAAAATTCGGGTAGGGTTTTATTCCCACCCGCTCCTTAAAACATCATATGTTATTTTACTTCTTCCAATATATTTGGATGCATAATCTTCGCTTGGTGTAAGTAAATCAAGTGCATAGCCACCAACACCACGGTCTAAAACTATAGCAAATTGTTCTCCTTCACCAACTCGATCGCTTTTAAATCTAATAATTGAACCACAAGCTATATTTTTACTTGAAGCAACAATTTTAACTTCCCCATATTCATAATCTTTATAAGTTGTTGTACCATCTTTAATATTATATTTTGGCATACAACCAAGTGTACCATTACATAGTGGACAATTATAAGCATAACCAGTTAAATCTCCAGTATATGTAGCAACCGGTGTATATTTTATTGTATCTTCAACTTCAATTATTTTCATAGCCATCGTAGTTAAATTAACTGTTTTATTAACATTATTATTTTCAACTGTAGCAATTTTAATATCAGAACTACTTTTAGCAACTATAAACATAAATATAACAATTGACATTCTAATAAAGTAATTTACTACTTTCATATAGATATCCACTCCTTCTTGGATATCTAAATTATAACATTAATACTCTAATAAAGCAATTGACAATATTTTACATACATGTTAAACAATTGGGCAATCTCCTACCGTTTTTTCATTATCAGTATTATTAAAAATATAAGTAAACACATCAGATGAAACCCCTGCATCATCAACAACGTAAAAATAATAAGTTAACTCTCCTCTATAATTTGGGCTACAAAATGAACGAACACCAATACTAAATTCTGTAAAACTATCATTTTTTACTTTAATATAATACCTAGATATGGGTCTAACAGTATCAATATCCATGCTTTGAATACCCCACGAACCAGAAAGTATATCAAAACTTACATTTTTTTTATTATCAACAAGGTAAGTCACCAATATCGGGCTTGATTTATACAGTTCTATTCTTTTCAAGCCTCTACGAATAGTATATATCTCATTTAGCCCCAAACGCTTCACCACCTCTGTCATCAGCGTAGGGGATTTCAAGGTGAGCAGTTCGTTGTTGATATTGGTGTTTGATTTAAAAATGCCCATATCTGCAAACTCATTCATGGCACTTGCCGAAGAATTGTTCTTAGAGTCATCCTTAATCAAAATGACAGCCGTCCGGGTATAGATATTAGGGGTACTCAACAAATATAATGATGCCGTTGCCAACGCAACGAATAAGGAAAGGGCAAACCAATACCATTTCGGGATAAACATACCCCATAAATCTTGTATCCGTATAAAGTTATCGGCAGGTTTGCCTGCGTTCGTTCTATTCTTTATCATTTTGGCTCTCTTTAATAGCTTATGAAATAATATCTAACAACATTACTTGAACAACAAAACACCCAGCGAGGATAGGAACGAACCGATACTGATCCACAACGATACCGATTTCACACTGTTCTCATTAATGGTGCTTTGTCCGGCACGCACCTTGTTGGGCTGTACATACACCACATCATTCTGTTTGAGGTAATATACCGGTGAATTAAACAGATCTTTCGAGCGGATATCCACCCAATGGGTTACACGCTCGCCGTTTTCTTCACGGATGACAAATATCGCATCTCGCTTTCCGTAGATGCTCAGGTCACCCGCCATGCTGATGGCTTCCAAAAGGGTGATCTGATCTTTCGTAATGGCATATTTGCCCGGAGTTTTCACCTCGCCCAACACAGAGAAATAAAGGTTCATAAACTCAACCGTGACCACCGGGTCGTTTACCAGATTCTCTTCCATTAGTCTTTTCTTTACCAAGGCGGCAATCTGACTCTTAGTCATGCCGGCAATATGCAATGTTCCGATAATCGGAAAATCAATGTCTCCCTTATCATCCAACGTATAGCCGGATATTTCTCCATTATTGCTGCCGGTACGCAAATCAGTAGAACCAGCACGGTATTGTACCCGTGTCAGATTAAACAAGGCCGCCAATTGCGGATCTTTGCTGGACACCATAATGGAGATTTGGTCTTTCGGTTGTACGGTAATGTCCCGCGCTCCGGAAATCGTCTCAGGTTGGTTAACCACAATGTCTTGAAAGTAAATAATTTCCTTCGATGTGTTGCAAGACGTGAGCAACACAATCCCGAGAAGAAGAGTCAAAAATCGCTTTTTCATTTTTATTTTACTGTACAGTTTATTTTCATTTCACTCTGACTTTTGCAATTTCATCAGAAAAGCCTGCGGAATATAGGAGGTGGCTACGGCACATACGCCTTGGACGGTGACCACTAGGCGGCTATTCTTCCTAATCCGGCAGATAACCCCTTCCGCTCCCTTGAACTTCCCGTCAATAACCCGTACACGTTCTCCCTTGTAAAACTTGGGATTGTCCTCCCCGAAATATTCCATCCCTTGCTCGCCGGACGAAGTGACCAGCATGAAGACATCCATTTCCCGCTCGGGAATGGCGAGAGGAAGCTTTCTCAATCCCTCCTGCCTTGTATATAAGATCACCTTATTCGTGAATTGTCGCTGCACCTCCAAAGCACGACAAACGGTTGAACGGAAGAACATAAGCGAATTAATGACCGGACGACGGAGTTTCTTCTTTATGCCGTTACGTTCCATCAAGGTTTCCTCACAAGGAATGTAAGTCTCGATCTTGTCTTTTTTCAATATATCCTCAATCTCGAAAACTTTGTTATAAAATACTTTTAGGGCGAACCAATGTTCGTGTGTGTGTGTTTCTATGTTCAACGAAAAGTAATGTTACCGGGTTGATAAAAAGGATATAATTTCCATTCCTGCACCTTCCGCTTTTTCAAATAAGGAAGATACAGCAATCAAGGTTAATCCGGTTTTTTCCTTCATAGGACTTCCGGAATGCGGGCCGCTCCTGACTACAGTGAGCGGATACCGTAACCCCCGTATTCGTACCGTTTCTATGTAAGAGAGGGTACACATGTTGTTTTTTGCTGATAATCAAGAATATACATTGCTATAAAAGTACATTTTTGCTCGGTTTGCTCAGTTTTAGACTCGAAAATACGCTCGAATGGAAAATGCAACGTTCTCCTTTTATTTTATATTCTTATTACGGCACTATTTTGATTCATATTAAATTAGCAATATAAATTATTGATAATCAACTGTTTGTAAATGGGGGGGGTAAAATAAGGAAATAAAAACGTTTATTTTACTTTTCAGTTTTACTGAGAATCATTACCTTTGCAGTGTGTTTTTACCCTCTCTTACATAGAAATGGTATCGTTCAAACCCTTCAAAATCTTCTCGTTCGCATTATCTATTATGGCATTGTCCAAAGAATCCAAGTAAATAAGCGTAGTCCTTTCGCTGCTGTGTCCCATCCCCGCACTGATGACGGCAATCGGTACGTCGTGGTTGCGTGCGGCGGTAGCCCAGCTGTGGCGTGGCGTATATGAGGACAAAGGTAATGGTTCGCCGAGCAATTTGCCCAACCGTTTCAACTTTCGGTTATGGTAGTTCAATCCGGTCCGATATTGACGGTAAGCCAGCTCCGGCTGTTCATCGGTAAGGATGGGGAAAAGATATGGACTTTCCGGACAAGTCCGCCCATACCGTTCCAATATCGTTACCATACACGGCTCTATGCGGAGTGTCAGGTATTGCCCGGTCTTATGACGATAATAGGTGATTCGTCCTCCACCTACATCCTCTTTTTTCAAATAGGCCATATCCACAAACGCCATCCCACGGGCGCAATAGCTGAACACGAACATATCTCTTGAAAGTGCCAGAGCCGGTGATCCGGATAGGTCAAGCCGCTGTAACTTCCGAATGGTTTCCTCATCCACGGCACGCTTCGATGTGCGAGCCACTCCTGTATAAACCTCACGAAACGGAAAGGTCTGCACCGCAAGACCTTGCTTTACGGCCTTGTTATAGACGGCACGCAGAATCCGCATATAGAACGAGCTGCTGTTTCTCGCTACCTTTTGTTGCCACAACCATGACTCATACCGACACGCTAGGGCGGAATCCAACGATGAAAAAGGAATGTCGTCACCGTCCAGGAAAGCGGAAAAGCTGTTCAGTGCACGCCGGTAATTACGAGAGGTGCCGTATTGGCCATTCTCCCAAAGCGTTTCCATCTCTTTTTTCATGTAGTACAGGAAACCGGGCTCGGAAGGCAGGGAGCGATAGCGGTTGAGTATTTCCGACAAGGTGTATGTTTCTCCGCTACAGTCCAGCTCGCGGATAATCTCACGGATGTCACGCATCTCCTTTTCCGCCCGTTTCCGGTAGGCGGTCAGGACCCTCTCATTGCCGGGGACAGCGACAAGCTCACGTTTCGTCTCATTCCACCACTCGGGAAATATCCTCATGTCGGTGGTAATCTGCCTGTTCTCCTGACGGTGGCAAAGCTGGTAACAGAGCGTGCCGGCCTTACCCTGTACCGTCGACGGACGGAATTTTAATTTAATGGTAGCCATATATAGTCTGTTTTATGATGAATAATAGGTACATAGATACAACCCGTGGGCTATATTGTTGAAGGAAGAAAATATTTAGTCATGGATTCCGCTTCTCCACTTGGAACACCGAATATCACCTGATGCCGATGCCAAACTCTGTAAATCTTCTTGAAAGACAGTCCGAATAGCCTCGTAAAGAATCAAAGTCCGAAAATGAAAAGCGACGTTTTTTCCGTGGAACAAGTCTAGAAATATTTATATCGCATAAACAACAAGACAGTATATGTTTTCTGGGAAATTCGTGAAAAACAGACGGATACCAGCGAGTTCCCTATAATCAAAGATAAATCAAAACCGTATTGTCACGGGCGTTCCGGCT